>Ga0105050_10003214_pt1 | contig 22814 bp, 25 predicted proteins | sample FRY01_FD_78088 | JGI IMG/M metagenome (GOLD analysis project Ga0105050, IMG submission 78088) | Freshwater microbial communities from Lake Fryxell liftoff mats and glacier meltwater in Antarctica - FRY-01 | ecosystem: Environmental > Aquatic > Freshwater > Ice > Glacier meltwater ...
AAAGCGCCACTGCGTGGCTCTTCTTGGCCTCAATCCAGATGATAACTCGAAGAATCGTAAGGGCTTAAGCGAAAATTGAAGACTTACGAGTCAGACTCTGAGGCTTTGGCCAAATATTTGAAACGTCTCATTGTTTTTGTTCAGAAGGGGTTGCAAGTCTCGGGGGAGAAGGCAACACTTCGTTTCGTTATAGGCGAGTCGCTTTGGCTCAGCCGAAATCGGGCCGCACACGGCGGTCTTTCTTGGGGGCGTATTTATGGCTGTTAGCGAACATGTGGACCTACCGCGCTTTATTGAAGGTGTAAGTAAGCGCAATCCTGGCCAGCCGGAGTTTGTACAAGCGGTTACGGAGGTTGCTGAGGATATTTTCGGCTTCATGGCCGATAAGGTTAAATATCACGAAGCGCAGATTTTACGGCGTATTGCCGAGCCAGATCGGGTGATTTCCTTCCGGGTGTGCTGGGAGGATGACAAGGGCAATATCCGGGTGCAGCGCGGCTGGCGGGTGCAGAACAACAATGCCATTGGGCCGTATAAGGGCGGCTTGCGCTTTCACCCTTCTGTGACGGAGAGCGTGCTGAAGTTTCTGGCGTTTGAGCAGACTTTTAAAAATGCGCTTACGGGCCTGCCCATGGGCGGCGGCAAGGGCGGCTCCAATTTCAATCCCAAGGGCAAGAGCGTGAATGAAATCATGCGCTTCTGCCAGAGCTTCATGACCGAGCTTTATCGTCACATCGGCGCAGATATTGACGTGCCGGCCGGTGATATCGGCGTTGGTGGCCGCGAGATCGGCTTCATGTTTGGCCAGTACAAGCGAATTACCAATAATTTCACCGGCGTGCTTACTGGCAAGGGGCTGGAATGGGGCGGCTCGCTCATCCGCACTGAAGCTACGGGCTATGGCGCGGTATATTTCCTTCAGAATATGCTGCGCGCCAAGGGCATGGATATTTCAGGCAAGACCGCTGTCATCTCCGGCTCCGGCAATGTCGCGACCCATGCTGCTGAAAAGATCGTGCAGCTGGGCGGCAAGGTTCTCACGCTTTCGGATTCGGAAGGCTTTATCCATGATCCCGATGGCATCACCCAAGAGAAGATCGATTGGGTGAAGGAGCATAAAACCCATCGGCGCGGCCGCATTTCCGAATATGCCAAAGAGTTTAAGGGCGCGAGCTTTCATGGCAATGGGGCGCGGCCTTGGGGCGTGGCCTGCGATCTGGCGCTGCCATGCGCCACGCAGAATGAGCTGAACGGCGAAGAAGCCAAGACGCTGCTGAAAAACGGCTGCATCGCGGTTTCTGAAGGCGCCAATATGCCCACCAATCTTGACGGGGTTCATGTCTTCAAAGCAGCAAAAATCCTGTTTGCGCCCGGCAAAGCTTCCAATGCCGGCGGGGTGGCCGTGTCAGGCTTGGAGATGAGCCAGAATTCGGCACGGATAAGCTGGAAAGAGGCAGACCTTCAAAAGCAACTGCTCGATATCATGGCCGGCATCCATGAGCGCTGCCTAGAATATGGTCGGGGGCCTGATGGGCATGTTGATTATGTGAAGGGCGCGAACATCGCCGGCTTCAAAAAAGTGGCGGATTCCATGCTGGCTTACGGCGTCGTCTGATCATTATTACTGAATAATCTGGGGGATTTAAAATGACCAAGGCATCCGATCTTTTGGTGCAATGCTTGGAAGGCGAAGGCGTCGAATATGTGTTCGGCGTGCCCGGCGAGGAGAATCTGGATTTTCTGGACAGTCTGTCCCGTTCAACAAAAATCCGTCTGATTCTTACTAGGCATGAGCAAGGCGCAGGCTTTATGGCGGCCACTTACGGGCGGCACACTGGCAAGGCCGGGGTTTGCGTGGCGACACTCGGGCCGGGTGCTACAAACTTCGTGACCGCCGCCGCCTATGCTTATCTGGGCGGCATGCCGATGATGATGATCACGGGCCAAAAGCCGATCAAAAAATCCAAGCAAGGTCGATTCCAGATTTTGGACGTGGTCGACATGATGCGTCCCATCACCAAATATACACATCAAATTGCGTCTGCCGACAATATCCCGGCGCGCACCCGCGAAGCCTTCCGGCTGGCACAGGAAGAAAAACCCGGCGCCACCCATCTGGAACTGCCAGAAGACATCGCCCATGATCCCACTGACGCCACGCCGATTGCGCCCAGCTACGCGCGCCGCCCGCTGGCGGATGGCAAGTCCATCATGGCCGCCGTCCGCGCGATTGAGGCCGCCAAAGCGCCGATTATCGTCATAGGCGCCGGGGCCAACCGCACCATGACCTCCAGAATGCTGGTAGAACTGGTTGAAAAGACCGGCATCCCGTTTCTAACTACGCAGTTGGGGAAAGGCGTGATTGATGAACGCCACCCGATGTTCCTCGGCTGCGCCGCGCTATCGTCGGGGGATTTTGTCCACGCCGCCATTCGCAAGGCCGATGTCATCATCAATATTGGCCATGATGTCATTGAAAAGCCGCCGTTCTTCATGAGCGATGATGGCACCACTGTCATTCATATGAGCTTCCGCTCGGCCGAAGTGGATCCGGTGTATTTCCCGCAGATCGAGGTTATCGGCGATATCGCCAACGCGGTATGGCAGTTGAAAGATGCTATCCGCGTGCAGACGCATTGGAACAGCAAGCCTATGCTGGCCGCGCGTGCTGCTGAAGTGGTGCATCGTGATGCGGCCATCGATGACAAGCGCTGCCCGATCTATCCGCAATATCTGGTCAACGAGATCAGAAAAGCGATGCCGGATGACGGCATCATCGCGCTCGACAATGGTGTTTATAAAATCTGGTTCGCGCGCAATTACACGGCCTATCATCCCAACACTGTGCTGCTGGACAATGCGCTGGCCACCATGGGCGCCGGCCTGCCGTCAGCCATGGCCTCCAACATGGTGTATCCAGACCGCAAGGTGATGGCTATTTGCGGCGATGGCGGCTTCATGATGAACAGCCAGGAAATGGAAACTGCGGTTCGTCTCAAACTCAACATCACCGTGCTGATTCTGAACGATAACAGCTATGGCATGATCCGCTGGAAGCAGGCGAATATGGGCTTCAAGGATTGGGGCCTGACGTACAACAACCCCGATTTTGTCGCCTATGCCGAAAGCTATGGCGCTTCGGGCCACCGCGTCACCAGCGCCGAAATGCTGCCTGGCCTGTTGCAGCATTGTCTGGATACGCCGGGCGTGCACCTCATTGAGTGCCCGGTTGATTATTCGGACAATGACCGCATCCTGAATAACGAGATCAAGGCACTTTCTGCGGAGCTCTAAACGGCGTTTCCTGCAATAGGATTACAATCCTTATCTGCTGTTCCGCCACCGGTCAGCCGCCGCGTCATCTTCGGCCTTGGCTTCTACCCAGCGCTCTCCCCAAGGCCCGGTTTCGCGCTTCCAGAAGGGCGCGCGGGTTTTCAGCCAGTCCATCAGATATTCGCAAGCTGCAAATGCCGCTGACCGGTGCGGACTGGCAATCGCCACCAGCACAATCGGGTCGCCGGGCAGCAGCCGACCATAGCGATGGATGATCGTGCCCGCCAGAATAGGCCAACGCGCTTCAGCGGCGGCGGCAATGCGGGCGAGCTCGCGCCCGGTCATTGTCGGGTGATGTTCAAGCGTAAGCGCGGTCAGGCCGCTATCCGCGCGCACCAGCCCGGTGAAGCTGGCAATAGCGCCGATGTCCGCCCGGCCTTCAGCAAGCCGGGATAGCTCTACGGCCGTATCAAAAACTTGCGGCTGCACCTCAATACGAATCACCGGCTCAGCCCCCGGTAACCGGTGGAAACACCGCCACTTCCTGCGCCGCCCCGACCAGGCTCTCTGGCAGCGCAAACTCATCATCAAGCGCCACGCGAATGCGGCTGCGGTCAGCTAGGGCAGCTTCATGGCCGGGCGAGCGGGTAGCCAGCCAATCCAGCAGCTCCGAAACAGTCCGCACAGGCGCCGGCACTTCGATCGTCTCGCTGTCCGTGCCAATCTGCTCCCGCACCCACGCGAAATACAGGAAGATCACGAGTCCATATGCTTCAGGCCGGTGCGCAAATAATCATAGCCGGTGATAAGCGTGAGCGCGGCAGCCGCCCATAAGCAGACCAGTCCTACTTCCAGCGCCGGGAGCGCCGGCCAAAGCCGCGAAGTCGCCCCATCCAGGACCAGCGCCCCCAAAGCCACCATCTGCGCTGCGGTTTTCCACTTCGCTAACTGGCTGACCGGAATCGAGACCTGGAGCCCGGCCAGAAACTCTCGCAGCCCCGATACGAAGATTTCACGCAGCAAGATGACCAGCGCCGCAATGGTAGCCAAGCCATTGATAGTGCCGGCATGTATCAGCATCACAATCACCGCTGCCACCATGATCTTGTCCGCAATCGGATCAAGAAACACCCCGAGCTTTGAAACAGTTCCCTGCGCGCGCGCCAGATAGCCATCGAGATAATCGGTCAACCCTGCAACGCAAAAAAGCCCGAAGGCAAAAAGCCATTCCCAAGGACCTGGACGCCACATCAGCAGCACCAGCGCCGGCACCGCAACAATGCGGCTAAGGGTCAGGAGGTTGGGCAGACTAGACAACACAAGCGCGCTTGTAGGGGAGGAAAGCGGGCGAGGAAAGTGGTGAGGCCAGCATGGTCATAAGCCCTTTTCAGGTCGGCGGATGAAAATGCTCATGCAGCGCCCGCGCCATGGCGGTGTTGATGCCGGGTGTGCGCTCAAGGTCTTCAAGGCTGGCCCCGCGCACCGCCCGCGCCGTGCCGAAATGCAGCAGCAGAGCCTTTTTCCGCGCCGGGCCAATGCCGGGCACATCATCCAGCGGGCTGGCCACCATGGCCTTGGCGCGCTTGGCCCGGTGCGCGCCGATAACGAATCGATGCGCTTCATCGCGGAGCCGTTGCAGGTAAAACAGCGCCGGGCTGTTGGGCGGCAAGGTCAATTCCCGGCCTGAGGCCAGATGAAAGGTCTCCCGCCCGGCATTGCGGTCCGGCCCTTTGGCCACGCCCACCAGCGGCACATCTTCAAAGCCAAGGCTCTGCAAGGTCTCCAGCACCGCGCTTACCTGGCCTTTGCCGCCATCAATAAGCAGCAAGTCGGGCAGCGTCTCTTCAGTATCGGCCGTTTGCTGCCGCACGAAACGACGGCGAAGCATGGCCCGCATCATGCCAAAGTCATCGCCCGGCGTCAGCGCCTCATCCGTCATATTATATTTGCGATATTGTGATTTCTGAAAGCCTTCCGGCCCCGCCACCACCATCGCCCCCAGCGCGCTCCTGCCCTGAATATGGCTGTTGTCATAAATCTCGATGCGCCGGGGCGGCCCGTCCAGATCGAACAACTCGGCCAGTTCCGCAAGCAGCCGCCCCTGCGTGGTCGATTCGGCTGCACGGCGCTCCAGCGCCTCGCGCGCATTGCGGCTCGCCTGCTCCACCAGCTTACGATTGGGGCCGCGCTGAGGCATTTTAACACTGATACGATGCCCGATTCGCGTAGAAAGTGCTTCCGCCAGCAGATCAGCCTCAGGCAACACCCGGTCCAGCAATATATCGCGGGCGGGCGGAATATCCTCATAAAGCTGCGGCAGAAAGGATTGCAGCACCTCAGCCTCTTCCAGATCCTGCACATGCGCCGGAAACCAAGCCCGATGCCCCCAGTTCTGCCCGCCCCGGATGAAGAAAATCTGGATGCACATCACGCCGTCCTGCGCCGCAATCGCCACAATATCAGCGTCCGCCAGCCGGCCCTCGGCATGAATGGCCTGGCTGCCTTGAATGAAGGTCAGCGCCCGCAGCCGGTCCCGCAACACCGCTGCAATCTCAAAATCCCGTGTTTGCGCGGCAGCCTGCATGGCGCTGGCAATTTTGGCCTGCGCCTCCACGGTCTTACCGCCCAAAAACGCTTTGGCGTCTGCCACAAGCTCAGCATAATCAGCCTCGGAAATCCGCCCCACACACGGCGCCGAGCATCGCTTTATCTGATGCAACAAGCAGGGCCGTGATCGGTTCGCATAAAAACTGTCAGTGCAAGAGCGCAGCAGAAACACCTTTTGCAATGCATTCAGTGTGTTATTTACCGCGCCTGCGCTCGCAAAAGGCCCATAAAATACGCCTTTGCCCTGCCGAGCGCCGCGATGTTTGGAAATGCGCGGAAACGCATGATCCTCACGCAGAAAGATGAAGGGGAAGCTCTTATCGTCGCGCAGCAGCACATTATAGGGCGGCCGCCAGCGCTTGATGAGTTGCGCTTCAAGCAACAACGCCTCTGATTCGGTGTTGGTGGTCACAATCACCATCTCGCGGGTCTGCGAGATCATGCGTTGCAGCCGGCGCGGCAGCCGCGCCACCTGGGTATAATTCGCCACCCGATTCTTAAGCGCTTTGGCTTTGCCCACATAAAGCACGGCGCCCGCCGCATCGATCATCCGATAAACGCCGGGCCGCGCCGGCAACGTACGTAACACATTGCGTATAGCCGCCACGCCTGTCTCCAGATCGGGCGCATCGCTGCCTTTCACAGCAAAGGTGGCGGTATCCTCAGAAAACCGATCAAAGGCGGGCGGCTTGGCCATGGCATCGTCTTTGCCCCCAACCTGCCGCAGTGCCAAGGCATCTGCTAGTTAAGAGGGCGGCGAGCTTGTGACGCAGGGCATCCGCCTTGCCGCCGCGGCTGCCAAGGTTTATCGGCGGCGACATGAGGCAAGCGAACCAACCGGCACCTAACGCCGAAGGCAAAACCCAGAAGCGGCATCAAACGGCCATCGTCACCGGCGCCGCCAAGCGGATCGGCGCCGCCCTCGCGCAAGCGCTGGCCGCAGACGGCTGGGATATTGTGCTGCATTATCATTCCTCAGCCCCAGAAGCCGAAGCGCTCGCCGCCACCTTGCGCGCTTCAGGCACGGCCGTGGCGCTGGTTTCTGCCGATCTGGCGAATCCCGAGGCGGCAGACCTGATTCTCGCGGCTGCCGACGGGATGTCCCCGCTGGCGTTGCTGGTCAATTCCGCGTCTCGATTCGTCCATGATGATATCAAGGACTTCTCCGCGGCTGATTTCGATCAGCATATGGCGGTAAATCTGCGCGCCCCGGCCCTGCTGACAAGAGGCTTTGCCAAGCTCGCGGCCTCTCGCGCGCCCGGATCAGAGGCCGCGCTTGTCGTGAACCTGCTCGATGCCAAGCTATCGGCGCTTAATCCGGACTATTTCACCTACACCCTCTCAAAAATCGGCCTAGACGGCCTCACCGAGCTTGCCGCCCGCAGTTTTGCGCCCCATATCCGCGTTGCAGGGATCGCACCGGCCGTAACTCTGGTGTCCGGCCCCCAAAGCAGAGAAGATTTCGAAGCGGCGCATGACAGAAATCCCTTGCGGCGGGGTGTTACGGTTGAAGAGATTGTCGGGGCGCTGAGGTTCATTATCGCCACCCCCACTTTCAACGCCCAAACCATAGTTATCGATGGCGGGCAGCGCCTGCTAGGCTTGCCTCGCGATGTGGCATATTTGGAAGAATCATGAGGGAAATTAAGATGGCCGAGCTTCTGGCGCAGTCACCCGCAGCCGATGATAAACGGCTGACTGGCCTTATGCCCGATGCCTTGCGCCCCCGCAGCCGCAAGATCATGCTGGAAGATTTTGATCTGCCCGTAGACATTGGTTTCCACGATTTCGAGATCGGCACCCCCCAGCGACTCCGCCTCAACATAGAGGTCTGGCTACATGCGGACTGGTTCCCAAAAACAGATATCGTGGCTGAGGCTTGGGATTATGACACGCTGCGAAATGCCGTGCTGGCCCTGATGAAAGATCGGCGCTTCAACCTGCAGGAAACCGTGGCGCATGAGATTTATGCCTTGGTTGCAGCGCGGCAAGGGGTCGAAGGCGTGCGCGTATCCACCCGCAAGCCAGATGTTTATCCAGATTGCGCTGCGGTCGGCGTGGAGCTGAGCAGCTTCTAGCGCTCGCAGTTTCCAAGGCTGGTCATGGCCGAGGTCCATGCGTTGGCGAGAGCCGGATCATTGCCGCCAGCCTCTGCCGGAAGCTTGGGCGGCAGCGTGCACGCCAAGCGATACCAAAGCAACGTGTCCGGCTTCACCGAAGTTGCTGATTCGTCGATAATATCACCGCTGGCCACAGCAACAGACCTGGCCATGCCGGGCCTTTCCAGTACCACCAAAGTTAGGGGTTTGCCGGCCTTGGTTGATAGAAAAAACTGGCTTTCGCTTTCCCCGGGCAGCGTCCCCGCCACCCGGAAGCCATTTGCAATGCCGGTTACAATTGGCACCGTATTGCTGCGCGCCTCGGTCGCGATAGCCCGCACTCTGGCTTCCAGATTTTCGTTCCAAGGCAGCTGTGCCTCGGCGCCGATGAGACGGGTGCGACCACTGGAATCCGGCGCGTCTATCCAGGCAAGAACCTTTTGCCCTCGCAAATTGGGGACTCGGTCCCGGGCCTCAAGCGGCACATCCAGAAGCCAGCTTAGCCGTAAGGGAATGGCACTAGGGGCCACTAGCGCCGCTTCAACCGTCGCGGTGATCAAAAGCCGGGCGTATCCGGCTCTCAGGCCTGGTGCCTCTTTTGCTGATATTCGTTGCGTTCTGCTGATGCTCGCCCGGACAATCGCCGGACTCTGCAAAACAAGATCAGCCAGCCTGACATAGCTCTCGCCGGCCGAGGCTGCTGTGATCGACTGCGCTAGGGAAACGCTAGGCAGAAAAGCAAAGGTAGAAGCGATGAGAAACCGAAACAGCATGATCATTACATAAGCCTTGAGTAGACTCTCGGCAAGCGAGAGTAACCACTAGATCCGGACAGGTATCACAAATATGCAACCCTGATCTGCGTCCAAATACACATTTTATAGCGACAAACCGGTTGCGGGGTATGCAAGGTTGCGGTTAAGACATGGCGTAGGGATTGTCGGGGGTAACGGGTGGTCGTGGCTTCCGACATTCTGTTGGATTTTGATGAGGGAGTTCGGCAGCGCTTATGGCTTATGCTGACGAGGGAATTAGCAAGAACCGCATGATAGCCTTTGGGCTTGTTGCGCTATTGCATGTTGGTCTTGGTTACGCTTTCGTAACCGGGCTGGCACTAAAGGCTATGAAAACCATCATCGCGCCACTGGAAACAGTGAATGTTAAGGACGAGGCGCCGCCACCAGACGAGCCGCCGCCGCCGCCGCCCAAGGAAGTGGAGATCCCGCCTTACGTGCCGCCGCCGGAGGTTTCTATCGTGCAGGATTCGCCCGCGCCGACCATTACCACTCAAAACACCATATCCACGCCAGAGCCCCCACGCTTCACACCGCCTGCGCCCCCTGCGCCGGTAGCCGTGGTTCGAAAGTCGGCCACGCCGCGCGGTCGAGGCAACACTATCAGTGAAGATGACTATCCTGATGCCTCTCGCCGTGCAGAAGAGCAGGGTGTAACGCGCGTCAGTTACGTTGTCGGAACTGATGGTAAGGTTCAATCTTGCACGGTCGTCCAATCGAGCGGATCGTCGCGGTTGGACGAAGCCACCTGCAAGCTCATCGAGCGTCGCTTTCGGTTCAATGCAGCGACAGTCGATGGCGTACCTGTGACTGAGACCAAAACACAACCCGTGCGTTGGCAGCTCAGAGATCGTTGATTGGAAGTGGTGGTTGCCTTTATTGGCAGCCTAGGTTTTGAAGTCTTGGTTTGAAACAGTTCATCGAGGGAAATAGAAATGGAAACCGTCGCAGTAGAAAATCCGTATGGCCTGATGGCAGCGCTCGAGCAGGGCGGCATCATTGCCCAGTCAGTGTTCGGCATTCTGGTATTCATGTCCTTGGCGACATGGTTCATCATCATCACCAAATACATTGATCAGAAGAAGGTGCTGAACGAAGCTAAGGAGCTTGAAAAGAAGTTCTGGACCGCGCCTGATCTCAAGAGCGGTGCAGCAAAGCTGGAAAAGAACTCACCGTTTCGCCAGATTGTCGATGACGGCCTTCGTGCCGCAGACCATCATGAAGGTCGCCTCACGGACAAGATCGACCAGCATGAGTGGGTCACGATGGCGCTGAACCGTTCGAACGCGGGGATTTCCGGCAAGCTTACAAGTGGCTTGTCCTTCCTCGCTTCAGTAGGGTCCACATCGCCCTTTATCGGCCTCTTCGGTACCGTTGTCGGCATCTATCGCGCCCTTATCAGCATCGGTCTTGCCGGTCAGGCATCTATCGATAAGGTTGCTGGCCCTGTGGGTGAAGCGCTTATCATGACCGCTCTTGGTCTGGCTGTGGCCGTTCCCGCCGTGCTTGGCTACAACTGGCTGATCCGACGCAACAAGGACGTTGCTGAAACGCTGAACAACTTCATGTCGGATGTGCATGGTGCACTCGTCTCCGGTGCTCGTGTTACGCCTTCCTTATCGCCTTCTATGGCGCAAAGGTCGCCCGCCGGTACAGTCGGTGGCGTGCCTACCAAGCCGGCTGCCAAGTAAGCGTCTCATGAGAGAAAAGGGGTCTAGCCCATGTCTATGAGCGTTGGAGATCCGAATAAGGACGTCCAGGACGCGCCGATGAATGAGATCAACACGACGCCGCTCGTCGACGTCATGTTGGTTCTCCTCATCATCTTCCTGATCACGGTTCCAGCAGCCATTCAGGTCGTTCAATTGACCCTGCCAACGGTTACCAATGTGCCCACCACCACAAAGCCAGAGAATGTGGCGCTGTCCGTGGACGCGAATTGTGACACCTACTGGAACCAGACACTGGTCGAGAGCAAGCAGGACTTGCTTGATCGCGGTGTGAGGGCTCTGAAGGATGAGATTGCTCGCCAAGAAGCCAAGGGCGGCAAGATCGAACTTCCAGAAGTTCATATCCGCGGCGACAAGGACATGGAATATCGGTGCGTTGGCGGGGTGATCTTCACCATGCAGCGCGCTGGCTTTCTGAAAATCGGTTTCATCTCGGAACCGGTTATAGGTAACGTAACACGCTAGTCCGCCGGCTAGGGGGCGAGGCTGCGGCCTCGCCCCCCCGGTTTTGAATTCAGGAGTATTACATCATGTCAATGTCGGTCGGAGAAGGCAGTGAAGACGGCGTAATGGGCGAAATGAACACCACGCCGTTGATCGACGTGATGCTCGTGCTGCTTATCATGTTCATCATCACCATTCCTATCCAGACGCACGCTGTGAAGCTTGATCTTCCGCCCCCTAACAACGCCCCCACCAATGTGGATCCGGTGTTCAACCAGGTGGATATAGACTTTTTGAACAACATTTATTGGAACAAACAGGAAGTCGATATGCCGACGCTGAAGAGCTATATGCAGCAGTCCGTCGCCTTGCCTACAGAGCCTGAACTTCGCCTGCGTCCAGAAGCTTTGGCTCGCTATGAAGTCGTAGATAGGGTTATGGCCATGGCGCAGCAAGCTGGCATTAACAAGATGGGCTTTGTGGGCAACGAAGCCTACGCCAATTGAGCTAACCCGCCCTCGGTAAGCAGGGCATTTTCAAAACAGGAAAAGGCGGCACCTCTTCAAAGTGCCGCCTTTTTCTTTGTGCTCATTCCGCCCGAGTATCGCGTTAGGCAGCCGCAGCCGCATCATCAAACTGAAGCCGTGCCAGCTTGGCATAAAGGCCCCCAGCCGCAATCAGCCTGTCATGCGTGCCTTCGGCGACTATTTGCCCTTTGTCCATCACGATGATCCGGTCCGCATTGCGCACGGTCGCGAGCCGATGGGCAATAACCAAAGTCGTACGGCCTTTCATCAGCCCCTCAAGCGCATGCTGGACCAGCCGCTCGGATTCGCTATCAAGCGCGCTAGTAGCTTCATCCAGAAGCAGGATCGGCGCATCTCGCAGGATAGCCCTGGCAATGGCCACCCGTTGCCGCTGGCCCCCGGATAAACGCACCCCAGCCTCACCTAGATAGCTATCCAGCCCCTCGGGAAGCTCCTTCAGGAAGCTGTCAGCATGCGCCGCAACCGCAGCAGCCCAAACCTCGTCGGGCGTTGCCGAGGGCCTGCCATAGCGAATATTCTCCAGCGCCGAGGCCGCAAAAATCACCGTGTCTTGCGGCACAATGGCAATGCGGCCGCGAATAGCCTCGGGGTCAGCCTCCTGCAATGGCACCCCGTCCAGCCTGATTTGGCCAGACTGCGGATCGTAAAAACGCTGCACAAGCTGAAACAAGGTCGATTTCCCAGCCCCGGACGGGCCGACAATCGCCACCGTTTCACCCTCGGCCACGTTCAAGCTGAAATCGGCCAGCGCCAGCGTGTCCGGCCTGCTGGAATAATGAAAGTTCACGGCATCAAATTCCAACGCCCCGCGCGCCGGCTCAGGCAAAGCCCGCGGACTCGCTGGCGCCCGAATTTGCGGCTGCGCGGCCAACAGTTCGTCCATCCGTCCAGATGCACCAGCAGCCCGCATGAAGTCCCCATAAACTTCAGTCAGCGTGCCAAAAGCCGAAGCGACAATAATCGCCGCGAACACAAACGCCGTTATCGTGCCGCCGGAAAGCCGGCCTGAAATCACATCAAGCGCGCCCTGCCAAAGCACCAGTGTAATCGCGCCGAAAATCAGAAAGATAACCAGCGCCGTCATGCCAGCACGCAGCCGGATACGCCGGCGGGCGGTATCGAACGTGCGCTCCACTTCATCGCCAAAACGGTTGATCTCGCGGCGCTCCTGCGTAAACGCCTGCACAATGCGAATAGCGCCCAGCACCTCGGAAACCATGGTGCCTAGGCTGGCAATCCGGTCCTGACTAGCCCTGGACATCGCCCGCACCCGGCGGCCCACAAACACAATCGGTAAAATCGTCAGCGGGATAACCAGCAGCATCATCACCGTGAGCTTGGGAGACTGAAAGGCCATATAGGCCAATCCGCCAATCCCCATCACCGTGTTACGCAGCGCCAGACTTGCAGAAGTTCCCACAACTTGCTCGATCACCGCCGTGTCAGATGTTAACCGACTGGCGATTTCCGCAGGCCGATTTTCTTCAAAAAACGCCGGATCAAGCCCCAACAAATGGCCATGAACAGCCCGGCGCATATCCGCCACCACCCGCTCACCTATCCAGCTAACAAAATAGAAACGAAACGCCGTCGCAACCCCAAGCAAGGACACAATCCCGAGCATGGCGAGGAAATAGGGCGTAATCCGTGCCGGATCAGATCCCGCCGAAAAGCCATCATCGACAATGGTTTTCAAGCCCTGCGGAATGGCCAAGGTGGCGCTTGCAGCAACGACCAATGAAACAATAGCGCCGGTAAGATGGCCCGGATAAGAACGCACAAAGCGCCAAACAAGACGCAGACGGGAGAGCTTGCGCTGCTCGGGCGGGGGAAGAGGAGGTTTAACCATAGCCGCTGATAGCAGGGCAGGGGGATAGCCTCAATGCGGCGAGATATGCTGCATTGCATCATTTATGACTTTCGGCACGTGGCCGTATGTGCCAAACAGCGCTTCCCGGTTCCATGATCGGCGCAATTAGGATGATGCATGCTTTATACGGCTTATGAATACCAGCGCGCCTGGCTGGCAAGTGTTGGTTCGCTAGCCCAAAGTGGATCGCGGTGGCTGCTCAGCCCGGCCAATCCGATGTCATATGTTAGCAGCAGCCCCATTATCGCTCGGGCGCTTGAAGTTTTCGCTCACGCCTCCAGCACACGCGGCAAGCCGTCGTTCGGTCTGGATCATACGTTGGTCGATGGCCAGCAGGTGCCGATTATCGAAGAAACCGTTTATGAACGGCCCTTCGGCACGTTGCTGCGTTTCCGGCGTGATCCTGATCATCCGGCTATGGCTGGCCGGCAAGATCCGCTTCTGCTCATCGTCGCCCCCATCAGCGGCCATTATGCCACGCTGCTGCGCGGCACTGTGGAGCGGCTGCTGCCAGATCATGATGTCTTCATCACCGATTGGGCCGATGCCCGCGCAGTTCCGCTCTCAGAGGGCAAGTTCGATCTGAACGATTATGTCGATTACCTAATTGATTTTCTGGATGTTATCGGGCCGGGCACGCACATGCTGGCTGTCTGTCAGCCCACAGTGCCGGCCTATGTCGCCGTGGCGCTGATGAATGCTGAAAAGCACCGTGCCACACCGCTTACCCTCACCATGATGGGCGGCCCGCTGGACACGCGCGAAGCTCCTACCTCGGTCGATGATCTGGCCATGGAGCGTCCGTTTGCGTGGTTTGAGCAGAATGTCGTGATGAAAGTCCCCGCCGGCCATCCCGGGGCGGGCCGCAAAGTCTATCCAGGCTTTCTGCAGCTCGCTGGCTTCCTCTCGATGAACCTTGCTAACCACATGAAATCACATTGGGAAATGTTCAAGCATCTGGTTGACGGTGAAGACGTAGAAGCCGACGCCACCAAGGCCTTTTACGAAGAATATCGTTCCGTGTGTGACATGACGGCAGAATTTTACCTCCAGACCATCGATTGGGTGTTCCAACGCCAGCTTCTGGCGCGCGGCGAATTCGTGCATCAAGGCAAGCTGGTAGACCCGGCCTCCATCACTCGCACAGCGCTTTTGGCGATAGAAGGCGAGCGTGACGATATCTCCGGCATCGGCCAGACCCGCGCGGGCCTGTCCTTGGCCAGCAAGCTGCCCGACGAGATGAAGCACTATCATCTGGCCATGGGCGCAGGCCATTATGGCATCTTCAACGGCCGCCGCTGGCGCGAGCAAATCGCGCCCGTCATGGAACGCTTCATCCGCGATCATGATTCGCAGTCAATCACGCCGCTCCGCCCTGTCCACATAGAAGAGCATCTGGAGCCTGCTGTGGTGCCGGGCGTCGAGCTAGCCTAGCGCGGCTTCCTTTTCCGCCAGCGCCAGCCAGCGTTCCTCGGCCGCCGCAAGGTCAACGCGAACCTTGTCCAGCTCTGTGCTGATGCTGGCAAAGCGCTTGGGGTCGCGCGTGTAAAGCGCCGGGTCTGCCAGTGTCGCTTCGTGGCGGGCAATCGCGGCGGTCAGCGTTTCCATGGTCTTGGGCAGCTCTGCCAGCGCGCGGGCATCATTATAGCTTAGCTTGGCCGCCGCCCGCTTGGGGCTGGCGGGCATATTCGGGTTTTTCGCCTGAGGCTTGCGCTCGGTGCGCGCCGCCGCCGCCTTCGCTTTGCGCGCGTCAGCCCAATCGGACCAGCCGCCCACCACAGTCTCGGCATTGCCCTCGCCGTCCAATGACACGACCATGGTCACCACCCGGTCAAGAAACGCCCGGTCATGGCTTACCAGCAGCACGGTGCCGGCATAATCGTCCAGCACTTCCTCCAGCAGATCGAGCGTTTCCATATCCAGATCATTGGTCGGCTCATCGAGCACCAGCAGATTAGACGGCGTCGCAAACTCGCGCGCCAACAGCAGCCGCGAACGCTCCCCGCCGGAAAACCCATCCACAGGCGCATCTAGCACGCTGGGATCAAACAAAAAGTCCTTCAGATACCCAGCCACATGCTTGCGCACGCCGTTCACTTCCAGCCAATCGCCGCCATCCGCCAGCACATCACGCACCGTGCGGCCCACGCCATCCTGCGCATCAAGCCGCTGCCGGCGTTGATCAATAATGGTAGGATTAAGCGCCTTGGCCCGCTTGATCTGCCCGCTGTCAGGCTCCATCTGGCCCAGCAGCAGCTTGATAAGCGTAGACTTCCCGGCCCCATTCGGCCCGATAATCCCAATCCGGTCCTTATGGCGCACCCGCAGGCTCAGATCGGCAATAATAGTGCGGCCGCCAAAAGCCTTGGCTACATGGCTCGCATCAATCAGCACCTTGGTCTTGGTATCATCCGCCGTGGTCGCAATCTTCGCCACCGCATCGCCGGTCGTCATCGCGGCCCTCGTCGCGCGCATCTCAACCAATTTGGCCAGCCGGCCTTCATTACGGCTACGACGCGCTGTCACGCCGCGCAGCAGCCAATGCTCCTCCTGCCGCAGTTTCGTATCCAGCTTGGATGCATTTTTCGCATCTTCCGCCGCCACCCGGTTGGACCAGGCCTCAAAGCCGCCAAAACCAACCTCCGCCCGCCGCAACTGGCCTCGGTCAAGCCACAAGCAATTGCGCGTCAGCCGGGTCAGAAACGCCCGGTCATGGCTGATTGCCACAAACGCCCCCCGGTATCGCTCCACCCAGCTCTCCAGCCATTCAATCGCGGCAATATCCAGATGGTTGGTCGGCTCATCGAGCAGCAGCAGCGCTGGTTGGCTGGCTAGCGCCCGCACCAACCCGGCCCGTCGCCGCTCTCCCCCCGACGCTGTGCTGGCATCGGTTTCCAGATCAATCCCCAATCGAGAAGCAATCGCGTCCAGCGCATGATCCGCCGGCGCATCAGAGTTGGCGCGCACAAAATCGCCCAGCGTTGTAAAGCCAGACATCGCCGGCTCCTGATCCAGCCTGATCACCGAGAGCGACGGCGACACCGCCCGCCGGCCTTCATCTAGGTCAATCTCGCCCGCAATCAGTTTGAGCAGCGTGGTCTTGCCTGCCCCATTGCGCCCGATCAGCGCTAGCGCATCACGCGCGTCGATGGTCAGATCAAGATGACGAAAAAGCCAATCGCCGCCCTGACGAAGGCCGGCATTTTCAAGGGTAAGAACTGGTTCAGGCATGAGGGGACACGTGGCCGGTTAGCGCCCGCAGCGCAAGCCGACAAAGCGGCGCTATGGCGATATTCATGGACTATTCAGCGGTATTTAGGCATTTCACTATCTGTAGATGTTTATGGCTTTCCCCTTGCGGCGCGTGTCGTCCTTTCTCCTCATGGCTGTGATAGCGTTGCCACTGGTGGCAGGCGCTGCCCAGGCCGGCGTGGAAAAGCGCGTGCGGGACATGGTGGAAGCCGGCGAGATTGTCCCGTTTGAAACGATTCGCAGCCGCGTTGCCGCTGAAGTGCGCGGCGATTATATGGGTGTGCAGTTCGATGAACCAACGCTTACCTATCGGTTTCGCTTCATGGTCGATGATGAAGTCATCAACGTTGATGTCGATGCCCGAACCGGGCAACGCCGCCGCAATTCCCGCAGCTATTGAAGGACTTCAATGCGCGTTTTGGTAATCGAAGACGAGCCTAACCTTCAGCGTCAGCTAAAGCAGGCGCTCGAGCAGGCCGGTTATGCCGTGGATACCGCCAGTGACGGTGAAGACGGCCATTACCTCGGCTCCACCGAAAGCTATGATGCTGTGATCCTCGATCTTGGCTTGCCGGAAATGGACGGGCTGACCGTGCTCGATCGTTGGCGACAGGAAGGCCATGTGATGCCGGTGCTGGTATTGACCGCGCGAGATCGCTGGTCAGACAAAGTAGCTGGCCTTGATGCCGGCGCCGATGATTATCTCGCCAAGCCGTTCCAAACCGAAGAATTGGTCGCGCGTCTGCGCGCCCTGATTCGCCGCGCCGCAGGGCAGGCCAGTTCAGAAATCATCGCCGGCAATGTCCGGCTTGATGCGCGCTCGGGCCGGGTCTCGCTGGACGGCGAGCCGGTCAAGCTCACCGCGCAGGAGTTCAAACTGCTCTCCTACCTCATGCACCACAAAGGCAAGGTCGTCAGCCGCACCGAGTTGATCGAACATATCTATGATCAGGATTTCGACCGCGATTCGAACACCATCGAAGTGTTCATTACGCGCATTCGTAAAAAACTGGGGGCGGAGCTGATCAGCACCACGCGCGGCCTTGGCTATAGCCTCAACGACAGCTGAGCCCGCCGCGGTTTCACCCGAGGCTGTGCCGCCGCTAGCCCGCGCGCCCTCTCGCCGCTGGTCATTCTCCGGCTCGCTGCGGCTGCGGATGATCGCGCTGGCCGCTGCTTGGATTCTGCCGCTGCTTGCCCTCGGCGGGGTGGTGCTGGACCGTGTGCTGGTCAACGCCATCACCCGCAATTTTGATGGCCAGCTGGATTTCGCGCTCAGCGCCATGGTCGCCGCCGCCGATGTTGATGATCTCGGCGAAGTTCGCTTCCTGCGTCCGCTCGGAGATCAGAGATTTTTCGAGCCTTATTCCGGCCTGTACTGGCAAGTCTCCACGACCGGGCAAGACCCGTTCCGCTCCCGCTCGCTATGGGATCGCCAACTCGCTGACGCCCCCCAAGCGGACTGCCGAAGCCCTTGCCGTTATGATTCGGCACGCTTCACTGCCGAACCGCTGCGGATTGTCGGGCGTCAGCTCCGGCTGCCCGGATCAGACACCGTATTCTATTTCCAGGTGGCGCAGTCCACCCGCGATCTTACCGCGCAGCTCAACGAGCTTCGCAGCTTCCTATTCTGGTTTCTGGGGCTTCTCGGTGTCGGCCTTCTGTCGCTGGCGGCGCTGCAATCCACCTATGGCCTGTCGCCGCTAGGCCGGGTCAGCCGCGCCATCGTCGGTATCCGCACAGGCGCCGCCACCCGCGTCAATGAAGAATTCCCCGATGAGGTTGAACCACTCGTAAGCGAAATCAACGAATTGCTTGATCATGGCGAGCGTCAGGCCGAGGCTGCCCAGCGTCATGCCGGCAACCTCGCCCATGCCCTCAAAACGCCCATGAGCGTGTTGATGGGCGAGCTGCGGGGCCGCGAAGATGACCCTCTGGCGAAGGCCGTCGCTGCCCAGGTCGCAATCATGCGCCGCCATGTCGATCATCAGCTCGCCCGCGCCCGCGCGCAGGGCCGCCGCGCCAGCTCATCAGCACGAACGCCGGTCTGGCCCGCGCTGCAAGCGATTGCCCGCACTGTGGAGCGTATCCACCGCAGCCGCCCAAAAACCACCGACTTCACCATCGATATAACCGGTGACAAGGAAAAGATATTTCGCGGCGAACGCCAGGACCTGGATGAAATGCTGGGCAATCTCATCGATAACGCAGCGCTGCACGGCGGCGGCCGAGTGTTCGTCACGTTGGGCGGCGCGCCGGGCGAGGTAGAGCTGCTGATCGAGGATGACGGCAAAGGCATTGCCCCCGCCCTTCGCGACAAGCTGTTCTCACGCGGCGAACGGCTGGACACTGATAAACCCGGCACCGGCCTCGGCCTCGCCATCGTGCGCGATGTGGCGGAAATTTATGGCGGCACCGTAAGCCTTGATGCCTCGGAAGATTTGGGCGGCCTGATGGTCCGCCTCACCCTTCCGGCCGCAGCCTAGGGTCAGCTGTTTAGTCCCGCTTCACCGATTCGTGATGCCGGATCACTTCATCAATAATAAACCGCAAAAACTTCTCGGAAAACTCCGGGTCCAACCGCGCAGACGCCGCCAGCCCGCGCAGCCGCGCCACTTGCGCCGCCTCCCGGCCCGGATCGGCCGGCGGCAGACCATGTTCGGCCTTGTGATCGCCCACTGCCTTGGTCACCTTGAAGCGTTCAGCCAGCATGAAAATGAGCGCCGCATCGATATTATCAATGCTGTCACGGTAGGATTGCAGCAATTCGTCCGGCATAAAAGACTCCAAGGTTGAGCGCATCCTCATCTTTGCGGCGGATGGGCGCGGTGGCAAGGGTTGGGCTTGCACAGCGCACAGCTTGCCTTAAGGAAGTCTTGTGAGCGCATCCGTCCTCCCCCTCCGCCCGCGCGGCACGCCTTCCATGGCGGGCCTTATGGCGCTTACCGGCCCGGGCCTTACGGCGGTTAATCATGTCATCATAGACCGGATGCAGTCGCAGGTGGCGCTCATTCCGGAGCTGGCCGGCCATCTCATCGCCGGCGGCGGCAAACGGCTGCGCCCCATGCTCACGCTGGGCTGCGCGGCGCTTCTGGAATATGGCGGCACAAGGCATCATAAACTCGCAGCGGCGGTAGAGTTCATTCATACTGCCACGCTGCTCCATGATGATGTCGTGGATGCCAGCGGCCTCAGGCGCGGCAAAGCCACCGCAAACCGGGTCTGGGGCAATGCCGCCAGCGTACTGGTCGGCGATTTCCTGTTCAGCCGCTCGTTTGAGCTGATGGTCGAAGACGGCTCGCTCAAAGTCCTGAAAATCCTCAGCTCGGCGTCCGCCATCATCGCAGAAGGCGAAGTCGCCCAGCTCACCGCCCAGCGCGATGTTGAAACCAGCGAAGACCGGTATCTTGAAATCATCAGCGCCAAAACCGCTGCTTTGTTCTCCGCCGCCTGCCAAATAGCCGCCGTGGTCGCAGAACGCGATGCCAGCGTGGAAGCCGCCCTTGAAGCCTATGGCCGCAACCTCGGCATCGCTTTCCAGCTTGTTGATGATGCCATCGATTTCGTCTCAGATAGCGATACCATGGGCAAAGACAGCGGCGATGATTTCCGCGACGGTAAGGTAACCCTGCCCATCATCCTTGCTTATGCCCGCGGCGATGCCGAAGAGCGGGAGTTCTGGCAGGAGGCCATGCGCGGTAAACGGACCAGCGATGAGGATCTGTCCCACGCACAGGCTCTGCTCCAATCCCGCCTCGCCATCGCCGATACGCTGGCAAGGGCCCGCCATTACGGGGCCCGCGCCATTGATGCGCTGGCCGGTTTCCCCAAAGGCCCGGCCCGGCAGGCGCTCACGGAAACCGTAGAGTTTGCCATTGCCCGCGCCTATTGAGCGCTTGCGCCCAGCAGCCATATCGGCGAATGACGCTGCTATGTTTGCAAGGCTTTATCAGCGCCCCCAAAGCGCCATGCAGTCCGGCCGGGCGCGCATGGGCGTTTGGCTGCTGGAATGGGAACGCGATGAAGCCCAAAAGCCCGATCCGCTCACCGGCTGGGCCGGCTCCGGCGATACAGACACGCAGATTCAGCTAAGTTTCCCCACAAGAGAGGCCGCTTTGGCCCATGCCGCACGGCTCGGCCTGGAAGTGCAGATCATCCCGCTCGGCCCCCGCACCTTAAAGCTGCAAGCCTATGCGGATAACTTCAGATAGAGAGTTTCAGCTACACAGTTTCAGTTACACAGTTTTCCGGGCGCCCGTAGCTCAGTTGGATAGAGCGCGGGTCTTCTAAACCTGAGGTCGCAGGTTCGAATCCTGCCGGGCGCACCAATATTTTCAAATACTTAGGCGGTAAAAATAGATAGAATAAAAGCGGGTAAAAACTCCACGTAATCACTACATAAGCATATGCGCCGATTTCAACTTGCTGGGCCAGTTTCATCGTTCGCACGGTTGGTGTAAATATGGAGTGTATGGATACCTCTCACCGTAGTGTCAGCCGGCCAGGCGAGCTTTCGCCTATGCAGAGGGAGTTTGCGCGCCTCTATGTTCTCAACGGTGGTGTTGGACGTCACGCTGCGCTGGAAGCCGGCTATTCCCCGCTGACCGCAGATAGGGCGGCGCAGAAGTGTCTGACCTCCCGACTTGTCAGTGCGGAGATACAGCGGCTGTCTGTTGTGAACCTCTCAGCCAAGCTCCCCCAGTTGATCGGCCATCTGCTCGATATCGCCGAGAACCCGAAGACCGACGTGCGCGTCCGCGTTCAGGCGATCACTGCGTTGATGGATAGGGCAGGGGTGACGCGGCAAGCGGGGCAGGCCGGCGTTGCGGTTCAGGTAAATGTCAACAACGGGACATCAGCTTCGACACTGATTGCCGAGATATGGAATGACAAAAGCGCTCGCGAAAGTGCTCTAAAGCCCAATTTGCCATCGGTAATGGATAAGCAAATGGACATTGAGTCTGCGCGACAAAATTGATGCCATGGCCCAAGCGGTCTGCGTTAACGACGCGGTGGCGCTATGGATCGGCTCGTGGAAGCCCCAAACTGTCGGAACGCTTCCATAATACTGTGGAACTGGCCAGAATTGGTTCTGCCGCGTAATTTGGCTAGTGTACCATAATCCAGAATAGTGAAAGCGAGGCAGGCAATGGACCGGCGAACAGCGATGGCGCCAGAGCGGAAACGCGAACTGGCAATGAAGATACTAGAGCATCCGAACCCGCACCCAAAGAACGTGGAGATAGCGAGGCACGCGCTGCGGCTGGCGAAGATAGCAGACAAACTTCCGGTGACAGATGTCTCGGACTAGACGCCAAATAGCAATATCCAAGGCGTCGCCACCAACGCCAATAATTATGCCGCGGCTGTTCCTAACTCGGGCTTGAACGCGGCTACCGTGGGCTTCTTCACGCCCGTCCAGACGCTGACAGCCTATGAGATCGGCGTGAAGCATCAGGTCCAGAACTGGCTCTATTACTCGATTGCGGCTTATCAATTTGACTGGAAAAATCAGGTGTTTGCTGACCTCAGCCCCGGCTTTGTGCCTTTGAATCTGCCGGGTGATTCCAAGATCCGCGGGATCGATTTCGAAGCAAACGTCAATCCCGTTAGCTGGCTGCGGGTGACCGTTGGGGTAAACTATAACGACATCGAGCTGCAGAATTTCGGCGCTGCCGGCTCACTTGCCAACGCCGTTCTGGCCCCCGGGCTGATTACCGGCGGCGTGCAAATCGATTCCGCTGGAAAGCGGCCCCGGTGGAACCCAGAAATTACCGGCAACCTTTCAGCCGACTTCGACCTGGGGGAGATACTCTCTTATGAGCCGGGGGCATTTTTCCGGGTCGATGCGCTCTACACGGGATCATTTTTCGTCGATAACTTTGAGTTTGCTAATGTGCCTGGCTATTGGAAGTTCAACGCCAGAATTGGTGCAAATGTTACCGAGAACTTCGGCATTGAAATCTATGGCAACAACCTGACGAACAATCTGAGCTGGACCACGCAGGGCGGTGACACGGGTTCAGGCATAAATCGCAAGTCGTTCGGCGTGCTGCCCCGCAAGCGCGAAGTCGGCTTTAGCCCGTCTTATTCATGACGCTTGTTGGATGAGCCCGAGATCAGGATTTCCCGGGTTGGCAGCCGGATTTTGATGCGGGTGCTGGTGGCGCCGTGGGTGCGCGATTATCTGGGCTTGC
>Ga0105050_10003218_pt1 | contig 22806 bp, 26 predicted proteins | sample FRY01_FD_78088 | JGI IMG/M metagenome (GOLD analysis project Ga0105050, IMG submission 78088) | Freshwater microbial communities from Lake Fryxell liftoff mats and glacier meltwater in Antarctica - FRY-01 | ecosystem: Environmental > Aquatic > Freshwater > Ice > Glacier meltwater ...
CTAGTCCCCCGATGCTCGGTCATCTTTCGGGTATGAACGGCCTTTCTGGATTGAAAATTACTGAACGGGCGGGCATGAAGCTGTTTCTGATGAAGTTCGTATGGCCCAGAACAAGCGCCACAAGTTGCAAATGAGATACTGGCATCTTGCCCGCCTTCTCCGCACAACATGCCACTGCACATCCCCGAGATAGACCATGCCCTTGACTTGGCACGCCGCGCCCTGCTGGTTACTGCCCCGAATCCCCGCGTCGGTTGCCTGCTCGTGTCAGACAGAGGCACGGTCATCGGCCAGGGTCACACCCAACAAGCAGGCGGTCATCACGCCGAAGTCATGGCGCTTTCAGACGCAGCTGCGCGAGGCCACAACGTCAAAGGTGCAACCGTATTTGTGACGCTGGAACCCTGCTCGCACCACGGCCGCACACCGCCGTGTTGTGATGCTCTGATTGCAGCAGGTGTCAAGAAAGTGGTTGTTTCCGTTCAAGACCCGAACCCGCTGGTGGCAGGTCAGGGTATCGCCCGCCTTCGCGCGGCGGGGATCGAGGTAGAGGTTGGCCCTAGCGGGGCTGAATCGCGGGAACTGAACATTGGCTTTTTCAGCCGCATGATCCGCAAAACGCCGTGGGTGCGAATGAAGGTAGCTGCCTCGCTTGACGGCCAAACTGCTTTGCTCAATGGCCAAAGCCAGTGGATCACCGGGGAAGCGGCTCGTGCCGATGGCCATGCCTGGAGAGCGCGCAGTTGTGCGGTGCTGACGGGTATTGGTACGGTGCTGGCGGATAACCCCAGACTTGATGTGCGGCTTGTACAAGCCAGCCGCCAGCCGCATGCAGTGATTGTTGACAGCAAACTTGAAATACCTCTAGATGCTCATATTTTAATAGCTGGTCGCACAAGATTTATATATGCTTCAAACCAAAATGATGCTAAAAAAGCAGCTCTGGAAGCGTTGGGGGCGACGGTTATCTACATGCCTGACGAGGTTGGTAAAGTTGACCTGCCAGCCATGCTGCGCGACTTGGCACAGCGTGAAGTCAATGAACTGCATGTTGAGGCTGGGCACAAGCTCAATGGCTCGTTCATCCGCGAAGGCCTAGTCGATGAATTACTGGTCTACCTGGCACCGAGGCTGCTGGGCGCCGGGCAAGGCATGGCCAGCTTTGGGCCGCTGCAAAGCTTGTCTGAGGCTACCCAACTGCAATTTTTATCGACTGAAATGGTCGGCGACGACTTGCGCATACGGGCGCGCATGGCTGGGCGAGACCAGTTTTAAGCCGCATCACCAACTGCTAATGTGTCCCGTCCCGACGCGGCGCATGGATTACCTGCGAAAATAGTCTCATGTTTACTGGAATCATCACCGGCGTGGGGCGCATCGTCGCCATCCATAGCCTGGGCAGCACCTCACACCACGGCAAGCGAGTCACCATTGAGACGCCTGCGGATTACCTCCACGATGTCGGTTTGGGCGACAGCATCGCGCTGAACGGCGCCTGTATGACAGCTGTGAGCATAGACACCGGTCAAAATCAGTTTTCCATTGATATATCAGCCGAGTCTCTTAGCAAAACCAGCGGCCTCACAGAGCTGGGCGTGATCAATCTGGAAAAAGCCCTGCGCGCCAGTGACAGGCTGGGCGGGCACATCGTGTCGGGTCATGTCGATGGCATGGGCCAGGTCGCCCATTTTGCTGAAATGGGCGAAAGCTGGGAGTTGCGCATTATTGCGCCTCAAGCGCTCAGCAAATACATGGCCTACAAGGGCTCAATCACTGTTAACGGTGTGAGCCTGACAGTCAATAGCGTTCAAGATTTTCCTGACTCCCAAGGCTGCGAGATCAGTATCAATATCATTCCGCACACGATTACCAACACCGCGCTTGGCAGCTTGAAGGCTGGCAGCAGCGTGAACCTTGAAATCGACACTGTGGCGCGCTATGTAGAGCGTATGTTGTCTTCAGAAAGCATTCAAAAATGACCCACTCCTCGGCGGCCCACCCGACCCCCTCCGCTAGCGCTTTGATTTCCCCAGTAGAAAACATCATTGCCGACATGCGTGCCGGAAAGATGGTTATTTTGATTGACGAAGAAGACCGTGAAAACGAAGGCGACCTGGTACTGGCTGCTGATCATGTGACGGCAGAAGCGATCAATTTCATGGCGCGCTTTGGTCGTGGCCTGATTTGCCTGACGCTGACGCGCGAGCGTTGCGAGCGGCTGGATCTGCCGCCCATGGTCACGCGTAATGGCGGCAAGTATTCCACTGCCTTCACCGTGTCGATAGAGGCCTCCGAGGGCGTGACGACAGGCATCTCAGCCGCTGACCGGGCACGCACCGTGCAGGCCGCTGTGGCCAAAAATGCCAGCGCCAGTGACTTGGTGCAGCCCGGCCATATCTTTCCGCTGCAAGCCGTCGATGGTGGCGTGCTGATGCGTGCTGGGCATACCGAGGCAGGTTGCGATCTGGCAGCGATGGCGGGTTGCTCGCCTGCGTCTGTTATTTGCGAGATCATGAAGGACGATGGCACCATGGCGCGGCTGCCTGACCTGTTGGTTTTTGCGTCCGAGCATGGCCTGAAGATTGGCACGATTGCGTCGCTGATTGAACACCGCAGCCGACATGAATCACTGATTGAAAAAATCGGCAGCCGCACTTTAAACACCGCGTTTGGTGAATTTACCGCCCATGCATTCAGAGACAAGCCCGGCCAGGGTCTGCACCTGGCCTTGAGCACAGGCAAGTGGGAAGCGAATGAAGCCGTGGCCGCAAGGGTGCATGAACCACTGTCGGTGCTGGACGCACTTGAAGTCGGCCGTGCCATGCATTCGTGGAACCTGGACGAAAGCCTGAGATATATCGCCAACGCGGGGAAAGGCGTGGTGGTGCTGCTCAATTGTGGCGAAAGCGCCGCGCAGTTACTGGCCCAGTTTGAAGGCACGGCGCGCGCCAGCCAGGCACCCGAGCGCGGCCGCATGGACTTGCGCACCTATGGCATTGGCGCGCAAATTTTGCGGCATTGTGGCGTGCAAAAGATGAACCTCCTCGGCAACCCCAGGCGCATGCCCAGCATGATGGGTTATGGGCTGGAAACGTCCAGCTACATCACCAAATAATTATCACAAGGGAGCACAACATGTTTGGCGCAGACAGGGGAGCAGCAGACAAGCTGGATGGTAAAAAATTAATCATTGGCATCGTGCAGGCCCGCTTTAACGAGAGCGTGACAAACGCCCTGGCCACCGCCTGCCTGCGCGAGCTGGCAGCGCTTGGCGTAGACAGCAAGCACATCACCCACGTCAAAGTGCCCGGCGCGCTTGAAGTAGCCAGCGCCTTGCAGGCGATGGCTGAAAGTGACAAGTACGATGCGCTGATTGCGCTGGGCTGCATCATTCGCGGTGAAACTTACCACTTTGAGCTGGTTGCCAACGAAAGCGGCGCAGCCGTGACACGCGTGGCGCTGGACTACCAGTTACCGATTGCCAACGCAATTTTGACAACAGAAAACATGGCGCAAGCACAGGCACGACAAACTGAAAAGGGCCTGGATGCCGCACGCGTTGCAGTTGAAATGGCCAATCTGCTCAACGCGCTGGCCTGAAACAATAGACACACCATGACTGAAATAAAAACAACAACAAAACCAAAACGCCCACCGCAAACCCGTACCGGGCTGACCGACACAGGCGTGAAAAAAGCCGCTGACAAATCAGCCCGCACACGCGCCCGTGAATTTGCTATGCAGGCGCTTTACCAGCACTTTGTGGGTCGTAATACCGCTGATTCAATTGACATGTTCACACGCGACCTGGTGGGTTTTCATAAAGCGGATTCAGCGCACTACGAGGCGCTGTTGCACGGCTGTATCGAACAAGCGGCCCAGCTTGACGCAGCCATCACCCCACTGCTGGACCGCCCGATGGCTGAGATTTCACCGGTCGAGCATTCAGTATTGTGGATAGGTGCCTATGAGTTTAAAAACTGCCTGGACGTGCCTTGGCGCGTCGTGCTCAATGAATGCATTGAGTTGGCCAAGGCCTTCGGCGGCACCGATGGCCACAAATATGTGAACGGCGTGCTGAATAAATTGGCACCCGCCATGCGCGCCAGTGAAGTCGCCGCTGACAGGCCACTACAGCGTTGATGCCATGAGGATTGCGCAGCGCGCAGAGCGCATTGAACCGTTTTATGTGATGGAAGTGGCCAAGGCAGCAGCAGCCATGGCCAAAGAACTTGCGGCTACCGCCAAGCCAATGATTTTTTTAAACATTGGCGAGCCCGACTTTACTGCCCCGCCGCTGGTACAAGCTGCTGCCGCCAAAGCGATTGCAAATGGCAACACCCAGTACACGCAAGCCACCGGGCTACCAAAGCTGCGCGAAAAAATCAGTGGCTGGTATGCCTCGCGTTTTAACGTTGATGTAGCTCCCAGTCGCATCGTACTGACTGCGGGCGCATCTGCTGCACTTCAGCTGGCCTGCCTGGCGCTGATTGAAGCCGGCGACGAGATGCTGATGCCGGATCCCAGCTACCCTTGCAATCGCCATTTTGTGAGTGCTGCAGAAGGCAAGGCGGTGCTGATACCGACGACCGCTGCTGAACGCTTTCAATTGACCCGGGCCAAGGTAGAGGCCGCTTGGGGCGTGGACAGCCGTGGGGTTTTGCTGGCGTCACCTTCCAACCCGACGGGTACGTCGATAGCACCCGAAGAATTGCAACGCATCGCCGAGTACGTCGCCAGCCGCGGCGGTATCACGATGATTGACGAGATTTATCTGGGGCTGAGCTACGAAGAGTACTTCGGCCATACGGCTTTGGCCATGCCTGGTGAATTGGGCCAAAGCGTTATCAGCATCAACAGCTTTAGCAAATACTTCAACATGACGGGATGGCGGCTGGGCTGGCTGGTCGTGCCTGATGCCTTGGTGCCAGTGATTGAACGCATCGCGCAAAACCTTTTTATTTGCCCCAGCACCATCGCCCAGCACGCGGCCCTTAGCTGCTTTGAGCCTGATAGCCTGGCCGAATATGAGCGCCGCCGCAGCGAGTTCAAAGCGCGGCGTGACTACTTTATTCCTGAACTCAATCGCCTGGGCTTGAGCGTACCGGTGATGCCTGACGGCGCTTTTTACGCCTACGCTGATTGTTCAAAAACCGCAGCGCAATGGGGTTTCAATAGCAGTTGGGATTTCGCGTTTGAACTGATGAAGCGCGCTCACCTGGTTGTGACACCAGGGCGGGATTTTGGCAGCAGTGCGCCTGAGCGCTACGTACGCTTTTCAACCGCCAGCTCCATGGCGCATTTGAAAGAAGCCATTTCAAGGCTGGAGTCGGTGATTGACTGATGCGGCTTTCAAATGGCCAATCAGGGTGTACTGGGAAGACACAGATGCAGGTGGTATTGTCTTTTATGCCACTTACCTGAAATTTTTTGAACGTGCGCGTACCGAATGGTTCAGATCATCAGGCATTGAACAACAGCAGCTCAAAGAAACAACCGGCGGCATGTTTGTGGTGGCTGAAACTACTTTGAGATACCTGCGTCCTGCCCGGCTGGATGATGAACTGACTGTTACCGCCCAGCTACAGGAAAGTGGACGTGCAGCCATGACAATCTACCAGCAAGTCTGGTTAGGCAACACGCTGTTGTGCGAAGGCACGATTCGCATTGGTTGGGTGGACGCAGCCAGCCTGCAGCCCGGCCGCATTCCGCAAAATATCATCGAAAGATTAAAAGTTTGAAAGAAGCATCATGAACCAGGATCTGTCGATTGTTAACCTGCTGTTAAATGCGAGCTGGGTGGTTCAGGGCGTTGTGGCACTGCTGGTGGGGGTATCGATTGCCAGTTGGGCCGCCATCATCCGCAAGATCATGGCGCTCAAGAAGGTACAAAGCCTCAACGATGAGTTTGACCGTGAATTCTGGTCTGGCACCAGCCTGAATGACCTGGCCGCAGGGGCTGTACAAAACGCCAAACACTCCGGCCCCATGGAACGTATTTTTGCCAGTGGCATGCGTGAATACCAAAAACTGCGCGAGCGCCGCATCACCGACCCCGGCACCTTGATGGACGGCGCGCGCCGCGCCATGCGGGCCAGCTACCAGCGCGAGGTGGATGCGATTGAATTGAATCTGTCGTTTTTGGCGACTGTCGGATCAGTCTCGCCTTATGTAGGCCTGTTTGGCACGGTTTGGGGGATCATGCATGCTTTTACGGCGATCGCATCGCTGGAGCAAGTCACGTTGGCCACCGTTGCACCAGGCATAGCAGAGGCATTGGTAGCTACCGCCATTGGCCTGTTTGCAGCCATCCCGGCAGTTGTGGCGTACAACCGGTTTGCGCACGATATTGACCGCATTGCCAACAAGCTGGAAACCTTCATTGAAGAGTTTTCAAATATTTTGCAACGCAATCTGGGCGCGCAGTCCCCATCGGGTCACTGACCATGCCAGCCATATCACAACGAGGCCGGGGTCGCCGCACCATCAGTGAAATCAACATGGTGCCTTTCATTGATGTGATGTTGGTGCTGTTGATTATTTTCATGGTCACTGCGCCACTCATCACGCCCAGCATGATTGCCCTGCCCAAAGTTGGCAAAGCCGCAGCGCAGCCGGAAAGCCCGGTGCAAATCATGATTGGCAAAGACGAGGTGATCCAGATCAAAATCAAAACCGACAGCGTGCCGAGCAACGTCACCACGGTGGCGGCTGACATCGTGAAACTTGAGCCCAAAGTCACACTGGTAGCGCTGGATGCCGTGCCCGTCGTCATCAGCGCTGACAAGTCCACCAAATACGAAACGGTGGTCAAGGTGATGGATAACCTGCAAAAAGCCGGTGTCTCACGCGTCGGCCTGTCAGTGCAGACCAGCAAATAAAGCCGCCACGCCCGACTAGCCCGATATGCCCAGCGCACTAGACCGCATTGACTTTGGCCCGCCGCGTGATGGGAGGGCTGTTCGCTCGTTTGGTTTGGCGCTCTTGATCCACGCCGCGCTGATAGCGGCGCTGACTTGGGGCGTGAACTGGAAACGCACCGACAGCGCGGCGACGTTTGGTGCTGAACTGTGGTCTAACCTGCCATCTGATGCAGCGCCAATCAATCCCGCGCTGCCCGAGGCAGTCCCACTCCCGGCACCCGTCGTCAAACAGCCCGTTGTGCAAGCGCCACCTGAGCCCACATCCAATGTTGACATTGCGCTTGAACAGGAAAAAAAGCGCAAGCGGCTGAAAGACCAGCAGCTTGCGCAAGAAAAAATCGAGCGCGACAAAGCGCAACAGCTAAAAGCAGAGCAGCTTAAAGCCGAGCAACTGGCCAAGGCCGAGCAGGCCAGGGCAGACGCGCTAAAAGCCAGGCAGTCGCAGCAGTCAGCCGAGAAGCAGCGTGATGACAACCTGAAACGCCTGAATGACCTGATGACAAACGCTGGCGGTAGCCCACAAGGCGGTACCAGCCGCGCGTCGGCTGGGGGTAGGGGCAGCTCCACCACTTACAGTGCCATTGCGCGTGCAGCGGTGATACCCAACGTGGTGTTTACCGAATCTTTCGAGGGCAACCCGCTGGCCAAGGTTGAGGTCAGGCTGCAATCTGACGGCACCATCATCAGTTCGCGTGTGGTGCAGGCCAGCGGTAACGACAATTGGGACAGGGCTGTGTTAAACGCCGTCATTCGCACACGCGTCATGCCCAAGGACGTGGACGGCAAATTGCCCGACACGATTTTGATCCTGGAATTCAAGCCGCGCTTTTAATTTCAAGCGCTATTAATTCAGGAGTTCTTGCGCCCGTATTTATTGGACTGTGGTCTTATTTGACATCTGAAAACGACCTTTTTATGCTTCTTTTAGCATCTCAAGCCTTTTTGGGTCCATCCACGACTTCAGCCGCGCTGCGGTAAGCCTCCACCGCTGATGGCACACCGCAGTAAATGCTGGCATGCAGCAGCACTTCTGAGATTTCTTCCGGCGTTGCCCCGTTGGTCAGCGCACCCCGCACATGGCCTTTGAGCTCATGCTGCTTGCCCAACGCAGTCAGCATGGCCACCGTGATCAAGCTGCGGGTTTTTAAATCAAGCCCCGGGCGCTGCCACACATCGCCCCAGGCATTTTTGGTGATGTAGTGCTGCATCGGCAGGGTGAAGTCGGTCGCGTTGCCAAAGGCATGGGCCACAAAGTCTTCGCCCATCACCTGCTTGCGGGTGGCAAGGCCCTGGGTGAAGTCAGCGCTGTTTTCAATCGTCATGTCGAGTCCAGAAAAAGTCCAGAATAATCGAAACAAAGAAGCCCGTTTCATTTATCGCTAAATTGCGCAGACACCCAACGAGAAGTAAAAGACAATTCGAAGTAAGTTATCAATAGTTTTTATTAAAAGAAATTTCCAGCATTAAGTCGTTGCGCACAACCGCAAACAAAAGTAAGATTCTTACGTTAAAGGAGTAAGAGTTATGCGACTCACCAGTAAAGGCCAGGTCACCATTCCGCAAGCCGTGCGCGACAAAGCTGGCTTGCAACCCCACAGCGAGGTTGAATTTGAAGTCTGCGCCAACGGCGATGTGCTCATCAGGCGCGCCGCCTCATCAGCTTCGCCCCTTCGGCGGGCTTTTGAGCAGGTGCGCGGCAGCGCCAATGCAGCGCAGTTCAAAGGTATGGGGACAGACGAATTCATGAAGTTCATCCGTGGCTAGGCCAGTCGTCCATAAAGTCCGCGAACCCGACGCGCGGTATCTGTTGCCACCCACACTGGTCGACAGTTGCGTGCTGATTGATGTGCTGGCCAACGACCCCGACTGGGCCGAATGGTCACTTGAAAAGCTTGACTTGCTGGGCCAGCAAGCGCCATTGGTGATTAACCCGCTTATCCTGGCCGAGATCAGCCCGCGCTTTGCCAGAGCCGCCGATCTGGACGCCGCTTTGCAGCAACTGCCCATCAAGCGCGAAGCTCTACCCTGGGACGCAGCCTACCTGGCAGGCCAGGCTTTCAAAATTTATTGCACCGCCAATGGCAAAAAACGCTCGCCGATGCCGGACTTTTATATTGGCGCGCATGCGCTGGTCAGCAACATGCGGTTGCTGACGCGTGACGCGATTCGTTTTCAAATCTACTTTCCAAAACTTAACATCATCTCGCCATGACTACACCAGCGCCCCGCTACCCAGCCCCTGAACTCGTCAACCTGCCAGACGACATGCGCGCCAGGATTCTGGAGGTGCAAGACAAAGCAGGCTTCATCCCCAACGTGTTTTTAGGTTTTGCCCGCCGCCCCGCTGAATGGCGTGCGTTTTTTGCCTACCACGATGCGCTGATGCTGCCCGAATCAGTTGGCCGCACCAGCAATCTGACCAAAGGCGACCGGGAGATGATCGTCACCACCACCAGCGCCGCTAATAGTTGCCTGTATTGCGTGGTGGCGCACGGCGCAATACTGCGGATCTATGAAAAAAAACCCTTGGTAGCAGACCAGGTGGCGGTGAACTACCGCAAAGCTGACATCGCCCCGCGCCAGCGCGCCATGCTGGACTTTGCCATGAAGGTCTGCCTGCAATCACACGCCATTGACGACGCTGACTTTGCGGCGCTGCACGCACATGGCTTTGACGATGAAGATGCCTGGGACATCGCCGCGATTACGGCTTTTTTTAGCCTCTCAAACCGCATGGCGAGCTTTAGTGGAATGCAGCCGAATCCGGAGTTTTATCTGATGGGGCGGGTGCCAAAGCCGCCTAAACTAGCCTGAAAATTAGAACCTTTTACTACAAATTAAATAGCATTTTACGCCCGTATTGATTGATCTACAGACCTTTTTAGGATTCAACCAGTTTACGCAACCACTCGGGCAGATTTTTAGACTTTTGCGCCGGAAAGTCAACCCAGATGGTGGTGGCACCGCCTGCTGCGCAGATCACGCCGGGGCTATCTGCACGCTCCATCGTGCACCAGGTCTCGAACGTCGAGCGCCCGGGTTCACTCACGTACATTTTGGTAAGTACCTTGCCGGGATATTCAAGCTGTTTGTAAAAATTGCAAAACGCATTAACGATGACCGGGCCTTCGCCCTGCGGGGTTGGCACGCAGCCAATGCTGCACATCCAGTCGATACGAATCGTCTCCATGTAGCGAAAATAGGTGCCGTTGTTCAGGTGACCCATTGCGTCCATGTCGCCCCAGCGGATCGGGATGACCATTTCATGAACGAGTTTTTTTTGTTCGGGGATTTCAATTTTCATTCATGATGCCTAAAAACGGGTTAACGATGCGCCTTGATACTTGCCAGTATGCCCGCCATAAACAAAACTGCAGCCAAAGCTTGCAGCAGCGTTGGCCACTGCCCGTCCCATACGAATAAATAGAAAAGCGCAAACAGCGTCTCGCTGACGATGAGCTGGCCGCATAGGCTGGCGCTCAGGCGCTGACTGGCGATATTCCACAAAATAGTCGCCAGCCAAGCCGAGCCAATGCCGGTTGCTATACAAACAAGAGCTATTTGCGCCAGATTTTGTTGGGCTAGCAGCGTATTTATATCACTTCCAGCGGCTATCCACAGCCCCAAAGCACCCAGACCTGTTGCAACGCCCAGCCAGTTGGTCCAAGTGGTGGCGCTGATGTTCGGGTGCCTTTTTAGCCACGCGGCATTCAGCAGCCCAAAGGCAGTCCAGCAAACCATCGAAGCCACGGCAAAAGCAACGCCGCGCCAAAAGTCGTGACCCTGGGTAGAAACATCCACCTCAACTCGCATCATCAAAGCCAGGCCCAGCAGCGTCAAAACCAGTCCCGGCAGCAGCGCTGCCCAGCGCAGGCCCAAGGGTTTACCAAGCAGCATCATCCAGATGGGAATGGTGCCAATGATCAAACTGGGCACCGCAGTACCGGCGTCCCGAATCGCCAATACCAGCAGCAGGTAGTAGCCCGTGAAACCCAAAACGCTCAAACCTAAAGCTGAAAAAGCCTGGCCTAACGTAGGCCAGGCCGACTGGCGCACCAGCAGCATCAGCGCGAAGGACAGCGCCCCGTAAGACACAAAGCGCCCCACCGTCAGATCAACTGGCGACAGGGTGGGCACCATGCGCGGGGCAATGAACACCAAGCCCCACAAAGCACCCGCCGCCAGGCCGGCCAGTATTCCGGTCAACACCTTGAGTTCAAGCGCCGAAGCCGTCGTCCGCGGCGATCACCGCACCATTCACAAAATGGCTCTGCGGGCTGGCCAGCATCACCAGCAGCGCGTCCAGGTCTTCTGGCTTGCCAACGCGCTTGCGCGGCAACATTTGCACCAGCTTTTTACCTTGCTCGGTTTCCCAGTGGTGGTGGTTGATCTCAGTGTCGATATAACCGGGGCAAATCGCGTTGACGTTGATGCCGTGCTTGCCCCACTCCAGCGCCATGGCTTTGGTCATTTGAATCACGGCCGCTTTGCTCATGCAGTACACGCCGATTTGCGGCAGTACCCGCAGCCCGGCCATCGATGCAATGTTGATGATTCGCGCCCCGGCAAAACCGCCAGGTGCAACACCACGCGACCGCGCCAGCATGCGCTTGCCGACTTCCTGAGCGACAAAAAAAGCGCCTTTGACATTGGTGTTGAAGATGAAGTCGTAGTCATCCTCCGCCACATCCTGCAAGCGCTGCGTGGTACTGACGCCTGAGTTGTTGATAAGCACATCGATCGGCCCGACTTCGGTTTCAGCATGCGCCACAGCTGATTTGATACTGGCATGATCGGTGACATCGAGCTCAACCACATGCGCTGCGCCGCCTTCGGCTTCAATTTGGGCGCGCAGGTCTTTGAGCTTGTCCATGCGCCGGCTGGCCAACACGACGGCTGCACCTGCTCTGGACAGCGTTTTGGCAAACTGCGCGCCCAGCCCGCCAGAAGCACCCGTAACCAGCGCAACGCGCCCTGAAAGATCCAGGCTGTAAGCCATCTAAATTCCTCAAAATAAAACTATAAAAAGAACGACCGTTCTATTTTAACTTTCAGAGCATAAAATCGAACCATTGAATGAATTGATTATCAGCGAGTAAACACATGACAAGCAGCGAAATTCTTGCCCGGTTCGGCCCCCGTGAAACCATGGAATACGACGTGGTCGTGGTCGGCGGTGGCCCTGGCGGCCTGGCTTGCGCCATTCGACTAAAACAATTAGCGCTTGAGAAAGGCACCGAAGTATCCGTGGTCGTGCTGGAAAAAGGGTCTGAGCCCGGCGCGCACATTTTGAGCGGTGCCGTCATGGACCCGCGTGCCTTGACCGAGTTATTGCCCAACTGGAAAGAGCTGGGCGCGCCCCTGAACCAGCCAGTTACTGGCGACGACGTACAGTTTTTAACCACCACAGGCACCATCAACACGCCACAATTCTTAATCCCGAAGTGCCTGCACAACGAAGGCAATTACGTCATCAGCCTGGGCAACCTGGTGCGCTGGCTGGGGCAGCAGGCTGAGGCACTGGGCGTTGAAATCTTCCCTGGTTTTGCGGCGGGTGAAGTGCTATACAACGCCGATGGATCAGTGAAAGGTGTTGCCACAGGCAACCTCGGTGTCGGCAAAGACGGTGAGCCCACAGACAACTTTCAGCTGGGTATGGAACTGCAAGCCAAGTACACCATTTTTGCGGAAGGCTCACGCGGTCACCTCGGCAAACAACTGCTGGACAAATTCAAACTTGATGCAGGAAAAGACCCCCAGACCTACGCGATTGGTATCAAGGAGTTGTGGGAGGTTGACCCCGCCAAAGCCAGGCCCGGTCATGTGGTGCATTCACTCGGCTGGCCGATGGACAGCAAAACTTATGGCGGTGGTTTTTTGTACCACCTGGAGGGCAACAAAGTCACGCTCGGCTTTATCACCGGGCTGGAATACAGCAACCCGTGGCTCAGCCCGTTTGAAGAAATGCAGCGCTGGAAAACGCACCCGGCGATTCGCCAATACCTGGAAGGCGGCAAACGCATCAGCTACGGCGCACGGTCCATTACTTGCGGCGGCTTGAACAGCTTGCCAAAAACCGTTTTCCCTGGTGGGGCGTTGGTCGGTTGTAACGCAGGATTTTTGAACTTTGCCCGCATCAAAGGCAGCCACGCTGCTATCAAAACAGGTATGCTGGCAGCCGATGCAGCGTATGCTGCCGTCACCAGTGGGCGCCAGCATGATGAGCTCACGGCTTACCCCGAAGCGTTTGAAAAGAGCTGGCTCAAAGAAGAACTGGACGCATCACGCAACACCAAGCAGTGGATGAAAAAGGGCTTGTATTTGAGCAGCATCATGAACGGCATTGAGCTGTGGCTGCTGCCAAAGTTGGGCTTTAAATCACCCCCCTGGACCATTCACTCCACCATACCCGACCACGCAACACTCAAGCCCGCCAAAGACTGCCCGCAGATCAGCTACCCCAAGCCTGACGGCAAAATCACCTTTGACAAGCTCTCCAGCGTCTTTATCAGCAACACCAACCATGAAGAGCATCAGCCGGGGCATTTGACCCTCAAGGATGCGAGTGTTCCGGTGAATATTAATCTGGCACTCTACGCCGGCCCTGAAGCGCGTTACTGCCCGGCAGGCGTGTATGAGTACCTTAAAAACCCTGACAACACAGACCGCCTTCAAATCAACGCGCAAAATTGTGTGCACTGCAAAACCTGCGACATCAAGGACCCCACCCAAAATATTGTGTGGGTCACACCTGAAGGCGGCGGCGGACCAAATTACAGTGGCATGTGAGTTGTGTAAATTAATTTAGACTAAGCCTCTTCTCCAGGCTATAAACAAAGCAGAACCTCCATGCATATTGTCATTACCGGCGGTGCCGGATTTTTAGGCGCGCGACTGGCCAGAACCTTGCTGGAGCAGGGTCAACTGGCGCTTGCAGGCGCTGCGCCGCAAAGCATACAAAGCATCACGCTGGTTGACCGGGCAGCCCCACCCGCTGACTTGGCCGCAGACAGCCGTATTCACTCTCTGGTCGGTGATTTGAATCACCTTTTAGAGGCTAAAACGGCGACAGACCAACCAATATGGGCGCAGGCAGCACTCATTTTTCATCTGGCCGCAGCCGTCAGTGGTGAATGTGAAGCAAATTTTGATTTAGGAATGCGTAGCAACATTGACGCCACCCGGGCGCTGCTGGAGGTTTGCCGCCTGCAAGGCAGCTGCCCAACCGTCGTGTTTGCCAGCTCACTGGCCGTATTTGGCAATTCAGCCGCGCAACCGCTGCCTGCAGTGATTGACGACCGCACGCTGCCCACGCCCCAAAACAGCTACGGCATACAAAAATTCATTTGCGAGCAATTGGTGGCTGACTACGGCCGCAAAGGCTTTATCTGCGCCCGCAATGTGCGACTGATGACGGTTAGCGTGCGGCCCGGCAAACCCAACGGTGCAGCGTCGAGTTTTTTAAGCGGCATGATCCGTGAGCCGCTGGCAGGCGTGCGGGCAGCTTGCCCCGTTCCCAAAGATACTGCTGTGGCGCTGAGCTCACCCGCCTCTACGATTGCCGGGCTGATACGTTCTGCCACGGCCACTGATGCGGAGTGGGGCGCGCGAACTGCTATCAACTTGCCAGCACTCACCACAACGGTTGGAGCCATGGCTTCAGCGCTTGAAAAACTGGGTGGCAAGGCGGCAACCGATTTGATTGACTGGACGCCTGAGCCAGCCATTGCCAGCATCGTGACCAGCTGGCCAGCGGTGATTGATGCCGCGCGCGCCCGGGCGCTGGGCTTGCTGCCTGACCCTGATTTTGAGAGTATCGTTGCCGATTACATACGTGATGAGATGAGCGAAAACCCGCACATCAAGCCAGCAAGTTAGCAGTAATAATATCTTTGAACATGAGTTTTGGCTTAAAACTGAAACTCAAAAATCAATACCCAACACCCAATACCCATCACCCATCACCCAACATCCAACTGGAGATATTCATGAAACTTTCAAAACTACTTATTGGCCTGAGCTTTGCCATTGGCTTTGTTGCTGCCGCCAGCGCGCAAACCACCATGCGCATCAGTATTTCAGTCGCACAAAATTCGCATCAAGGCATCGCCATTGACACCTTCGCCAAAGAAGTGTAAAGGCGCACCGCTGGCCGGTACAAGGTACAAACTTTTTACAGTGGCGCACTGGGCGGCGAGCGCGAATCGATTGAGGCGGTGCAGCTCGGCACCCAAGAATTAGCCTTTTCATCGACCGGTCCCATCCCCAATTTTGTGACTGAAGCAAGAATTTTGGATGTCCCGTTTTTGTTCCGTGACAAGGCGCACGCCCGCGCTGTACTGGACGGCCCAATTGGCCAGGACTTGCTAACCAAATTTGACAGTAAAGGCTTCAAAGCGCTGGCCTGGGGTGAGAACGGCGTGCGCCACATGACCAACAGCAAGCGCGAAGTCAAAGTCCCGGAGGACTTGAAAGGCCTGAAGATGCGCACGATGGAAAACCCGGTTCATATTGCTGCGTATAAAGGTTTGGGTATTGTGACCACACCGATGGCTTTCCCGGAAGTGTTCACGGCCCTGCAACAAGGCACGGTTGACGGCCAGGAAAACCCGCTGTCAGTCATCATGGCGGCCAAGTTTGACCAGGTGCAAAAACATCTGTCTTTGACCGGTCACGTTTATTCACCAGCCATTTTTGTGATGAACAAAGCGTCGTTTGACAAGCTGACTGCAGCCGACAAACAGGCCTTCATCGACGCCGCCAAAGAAGGCGTGAAACTCAACCGCGCCCGGGTTGACGCAGACGATGCCACTGGCGTCACCGAGTTGCGCGCCAAAGGCATGACAGTCATCGAGAACGTTGACAAGGCCAGGTTTGTTTCCATGCTGGCACCAGTGAACGCCGAGTTTGAAAAGCAGTTTGGCAAAGCCAATCTGGACGCGATTCGGGCGGTTAAATAATTTTCAGGAAATTGCTACTTATTTGGTAGCAGCCCGCGCCCGAATCTATTGGGGCAGCGGGCTTTTTTTTATGCTAAAAATAGACAAAAAAGCAATGAAGCAGATATTTCTTAACCTTGAACACCGCACCACGCAGTTCTCCATGTGGGTGGCCTGCGCGATGCTGGTGATTGCATCGTCTCTGGGCATGTTCCAGATCATCACCCGCTTCGTGCTGCAGCAGCCCGCCGAGTGGAGTGAGATTTTGATTCGCCTGAGTTTGATCTGGATGGTTTTCATGGGCATACCGATGGCTTTCAGGCAAGGTGCGATGGTCAGCGTTGACGTGCTCTACCGCTGGAGCCCGCCGAAGATCAAGCGTGTACTCGACGTTGTGGTCTGCCTGGCCGCACTGGCGCTGATTTGCATCATCATCTGGTGGGGCTGGGATTACTCGCTGCGCGGGCGGGTGCAGTCGATGGCGGGGCTGGAGTCGCTGTCGATGTTTTGGGGCTATGTAGCCATGCCTGTGGGTGCCATGTTCAGCGTGCTGGGCATTGTGGCCAACTTTTTGGATCCACAGCGTAACGAATTGGAGACAGCGCAATGAGCGTCGTGATGATTAGCACCATGGTGCTGTGTTTTGCACTGACAATTTCTGTTGCCGTCTCCATTGGCCTGGCATCGATTCTCGGCATTCAGGCCAGTAACGCCAACATGCTGATTTCTGTGAAGGAAATGTTTTCTTCCCTCAACAAATTCCCGTTGGCAGCGATTCCATTTTTTATTTTGGCGGGCAACCTGATGGAAACTGGCGGCATCTCGCGCCGCCTGGTCGAGTTTGCAAAGTCAATTGTCGGCGGCGTGCAAGGCGGCTTGCCCATGACCTGCGTACTGACCTGCATGATTTTTGCCGCGGTATCGGGCTCATCAGTGGCCACCACTTTTGCCATCGGCGCGATTTTGATTCCAGCGCTCATCAAACATCATTACCCGGCGGGTTACGCCGCCGCATTGCAGGCCACCAGCGCTGAGCTGGGGGTCGTCATTCCGCCATCCATCCCCCTGATTTTGTATGGCGTGAGCGCCGAGGTGTCGATTGGCGAGCTGTTCATTGCCGGCTTTGGCCCGGGCTTGTTCATCGGCCTGGCGTTGATGCTGTTTGTACACCTGTACTGCCGCTGGAAGGGCTGGGGCAAGAACGATGGCGATGGCCGTTTGTCTTTTGGCAAAGCGACCTGGCAAGCTGGCTGGGCGCTGCTCATGCCAGTGGTTATTTTGGGCGGCATTTATGGCGGTATCTTCACGCCGACTGAAGCAGCCGCTGTGGCCGTGTTTTACGCGCTGGTGGTGGGCGGAGTGATTTACCGTGAAATCAAGTTGCCAGACCTGATGGTTGTTTTGCGCAAGTCAGTGCTGTCGAGTGCAGTGATTATGTTCATCATTGCCAACGCCGGGTTGTTTGCGTTTTTGATCACCCGTGCGGGCGTGCCAGATGCGATTGGCCGCTATCTGGAAGTAGTACTACAGTCCCCTGTCCTGTTCTTGCTGGGTGTGAATGCCACGTTGTTCGTGATTGGCATGTTCATCGAAACCAGTGCCGCCATCATTGTGCTGGCGCCTATCCTGGCGCCGGTCGCGATGCACTTTGGCATTGACCCGGTGCATTTTGGTTTGATCATGGTGGTTAATTTAGCGCTGGGCATGATCACACCGCCGTTTGGCGTGAACCTGTTTGCGGCGTGTACAGTAGCGAAAATCTCACTGGACAGGATCATTCCGTACCTGATTCCGTTTGTGCTGGTGATCATTGGCTGCCTTATGGTGGTGACTTTCGTGCCGCAGTTGTCGCTGTTTTTGCGCGATCTTGTTTACGCCAAGTGATCAAAATTTGATTTCCGATACACTTTGCAGGTCAGGAGAGAGTTCTCGCAATGAGAGCCGCCGAAGGCGCAAGTGCTACCCCAATGGTGCATTGAACGCTCAGGCAAAAGGACTGGCAACCGCCTTTGATGTACTGCATCGAAGGCGTTCCCTACTGGAGAGAGGTTGCAACTGCAACCCACCGAAGGAGCAAATCCGCATCGCCGGGTGAATCTCTCAGGTACCCGGGACAGCAGGGGCAGCCCGTGGTTTTAAACCACGGAACACGTTTGCCCCCCGGAGAATGTCCTTGTCCCCTGCCGCCCAACTGCTAAAAACGCCGCTACACGACCTGCATGTAGAACTGGGTGCGCGCATGGTACCGTTTGCAGGCTACAGCATGCCGGTCCAGTACCCGGTCGGCCTGATGGCCGAGCACTTGCACACGCGTACCGCTGCTGGGCTTTTTGATGTTTCCCACATGGGGCAATTGCGCCTTGAAGGCAGTGCTGCAGCAGCCGCTTTTGAAAGCCTGATGCCCGTCGATGTGATGGACCTGCCCGTGGGCAAACAGCGTTACGGCTTGCTGCTCAATGAGGCAGGCGGCATCATGGACGACCTGATGTTTTTCAACACGGGTGCAGGTATTTTCATCATCGTCAACGGCGCTTGCAAGGCCGCTGACATCGCCCACATTCAGCAAAAAATAGCTGCGCAGTGCAAAGTCACACCCATGCCCGAATATGCCTTGCTCGCACTGCAAGGCCCACAAGCAGTAACGGCCCTCAGCCGGCTCGCGCCCGGCGTTGAGAAATTGGTTTTCATGACAGGCGGCCGCTTTGACGTGGCGAGTTGCGACTGCTTTTTAACCCGCAGCGGCTACACCGGTGAAGATGGTTTTGAGATTTCAGTGCACAGCGACCAGGCTGCAAAGTTGGCGCGTGCATTGCTGGCGCAACCCGAAGTCAAACCGGTTGGCCTGGGCGCGCGCAACTCCTTGCGACTTGAAGCTGGGCTGTGCCTGTACGGCAACGATATCGACGAGACCACCACACCGATTGAAGCGAATCTGAACTGGGCAGTTCAAAAAGTCCGCCGTGCGGGCGGCGCACGGGCAGGCGGCTTTCCCGGCGCTGAAAAAATACTGGCACAACTGGCAGATGCAAATACCTTGGCCCGCAAGCGTGTTGGCTTGATGGCACTGGAACGTGTCCCGGTGCGTGACCACAGCGCTTTGCATGCACTCAGTGGCGAGCTGATTGGTGAAGTCACCAGTGGCCTGCTGGGCCCCAGCATCAACCAGCCAGTGGCCATGGGCTATGTTGGCCCTGAATTTGCATCCATCGGTGCACAGGTTAACGCCATGGTGCGGGGCAAACCTGTACTGATGCAAGTGTGTGCCATGCCTTTTGTACCGACCAACTACTTTCGCGGCTGAATTTGCGAAACGATTCAATTTTTAACTGGAGAATCCCATGACCATCAAATACACCGAAGACCACGAATGGCTGAAGATTGACGGCGACATCGCCACAGTAGGCATCACCGTTCACGCGCAAGACGCGCTGGGCGATGTGGTATTTGTTGACCTGCCTGCTGTGGGCGCATCGTTTGCACAAAAAGAAACTGCCGGTGTGGTTGAGTCCGTCAAGGCCGCCGCCGACGTGTACATGCCAGTAGGTGGTGAAGTTCTTGAAGTGAACGAGACACTGCGCGCCGACCCGTCGCTCGCCAACTCTGATCCATTGGGCGCTGGCTGGTTTTTCAAGGTCAGGATGTCTGATGCGTCGCAGCTGGATGCATTGATGGACGACACCACGTACAGCGCTTTTTCAGCCAACGCTTAAATTCAATTTATTGAGGCATTCCCCCATGTTGATGCAATCCGCCAAGCCTTTAGTCGAACTTGAAAACACATCCGAGTTCATCGCCCGCCACATCGGCATTGATGACGCAGCCGAGGCGCATATGCTCAGCGTGCTGGGCGCTGCATCACGCCGCGCGCTGATGGACGCGATTATTCCAGCCTCGATTGCACGCACCAGTTCAATGGCGATTCCTGCGCCGGTCACTGAAGCTGAAGCACTCAAACAACTCAAGGCGATTGCATCAAAAAACAAAGTGCTGAAAAGCTTTATCGGTCAGGGCTATTACGGCGCATATACGCCCGGCGTGATCTTGCGCAACATTCTTGAAAACCCAGCCTGGTACACCGCCTACACGCCCTACCAGGCTGAAATTTCACAGGGCCGTCTGGAAGCCCTGATCAACTTCCAGACCATGATTTGCGACTTGACGGGCATGCCGATTGCCAATGCATCAATGCTGGACGAAGCCACGGCAGCGGCTGAGGCCATGACGCTGGCCAAACGCAGCGTCAAAAGCAAATCAAACACCTTTGTTGTCGCTGGCGACTGCCATCCGCAAACGATTGAGGTGATTCAAACCCGCGCCAAGCCGCTGGGCATCACGGTCCTGCTGGCTAATTCGGCACCTGAATGGCATGCGGCGTTACAGGGCGACTACTTTGCCGTGCTGGCACAGTACCCCGCCACCAGTGGCCGTATTGACGACTTGCGCGCCGACGTGTCGCTGGTACACACCAAACAAGCCGCTTTCATTGCCGCTAGTGACCCGCTGGCGTTAACGCTGTTGACACCGCCTGGTGAATGGGGCGCAGACATCGTGGTCGGCACCACCCAGCGCTTTGGCATGCCGATGGGTGCAGGTGGCCCGCATGCGGCATATCTGGCTTGTCGTGATGAATTCAAACGCTCCATGCCTGGCCGTCTGGTGGGTGTGTCAATTGACGTACATGGCACCCCGACGTATCGGCTGGCGCTGCAAACCCGTGAGCAACACATTCGCCGCGAAAAAGCCACTTCCAATATTTGCACCGCGCAAGTCCTGCCAGCCGTGGTGGCCAGCATGTACGCGGTGTACCACGGCCCACAAGGCTTGAAGCGCATTGCGCAGCGCGTGGCCAGCTACACCGCCATTGCGGCGCGTGGCCTGGCCCAGCTAGGCTTTGCGGTTCGCGGTGACAGCGCGTTTGATACCCTGAGTTTAAAAACTGATTCTGCTACTGATTCAATAGCGAATCGCGCACGTGAAATGGGCTTGAATCTCCGAATTTACTACCAAGACTACCTGTGTATTGCGCTTGATGAAACCACAACCAGAGCCGACGTCGAACTGATTTGGTCAGTCTTCGCCAAGCCAGGTCAGGCCTTGCCGAAGGTCGCAGATTTTGAAAAAGGCATCGAGCCACTGATCCCCGCCGAGTTGCGCCGCACCAGCACGTTCCTGACGCACCCGGTCTTCAACACGCACCACAGTGAAACCGCCATGCTGCGCTACATCCGCCGTTTGAGCGACAAGGATCTGGCGCTTGACCGCAGCATGATCCCGCTCGGCAGTTGCACCATGAAGCTCAACGCCACCAGCGAGATGATTCCCATCACCTGGCCAGAGTTTGCCAACATCCACCCCTTTGCGCCCGCTGACCAACAGCAGGGCTATGCTGAACTTGATCAACAGTTGCGTGACTGGCTGTGCCAGGCCACAGGTTATGCCGGCATCAGCCTGCAGCCCAACGCGGGCTCACAAGGTGAATACGCGGGCATGCTGGTCATCAAGGCGTTTCATGACGCGCAAGGCCAGGGCCACCGCAACATTTGCCTGATACCCGCATCGGCCCACGGCACCAATCCGGCCAGCGCACAAATGGCCGGGATGACCGTCGTTGTCACGGGTTGCGATGCGCAAGGCAATGTGGATATGGTCGACATGGCTAAAAAGTGCGAACAACACAGCGCCAATCTGGCGGCAGTGATGATCACCTACCCCAGCACCCATGGCGTGTTTGAAGCCAATGTGAAAGAACTGTGCGCCCTGGTACACAGCCACGGCGGGCGCGTGTATGTCGATGGCGCGAACATGAACGCGCTGGTCGGCACCGCAGCACCAGGCGAGTTTGGCGGCGACGTGAGCCACCTCAATTTGCACAAAACCTTTTGCATTCCCCACGGCGGTGGCGGGCCAGGCGTGGGCCCGGTGTGCGTGGTGGCGGACCTGGTGCCGTACTTGCCGGGGCATGTTGCAGGCGGGATTGCCGTGAACGGTGTCGGCGCGATATCAGCAGCGCCGCTCGGTAACGCGGCCGTACTGCCGATCAGCTGGATGTACTGCCGCATGATGGGCCCGGAAGGCTTGAAGCAGGCGACTGAAATTTCAATTCTGTCAGCCAACTACATCAGCACCCGCCTGAAAGACCACTTCCCTACCCTGTACGCCAGCGAGGCGGGCTACGTGGCCCACGAATGCATTCTGGACTTGCGCCCCCTGAAAGACACCAGCGGCGTAACCGCAGAAGACGTGGCCAAGCGCCTGATGGACTACGGCTTTCACGCGCCGACGCTGAGCTTCCCCGTCGCAGGCACGCTGATGGTGGAGCCGACCGAGAGCGAAGATTTAAAAGAAATCGACCGCTTCATCAACGCCATGATCTCCATCCGCAAAGAGATAGCGCAAATTGAAAGCGGTGCCTGGCCGCAAGACAACAACCCGCTCAAGCACGCACCCCACACCGCCGCCAGCGTGCTGGCCACCGAGTGGAATCGTCCGTATTCGCGCGAGGTAGCGGCCTTCCCGATAGCGGCGCTGAAAACATCCAAGTACTGGCCGACTACCGGGCGGGTAGACAACGTGTACGGGGACAGGAATTTGATGTGCAGCTGTGTGCCTGTGGGTGACTATGCTTGAGCCTTTAAGCGTTTGATTAGTTCTTGCATGACAGTCCGACCCATGAACAATGAGTAGCGTCTTGAGTGTACGCAATCGCCCGGGATGCGTCGGCTACCCGCGCCGAGCACGCAAACCGCGCAAAGCACAATTGCGCAGCAAAGCACGGGGCCGCCATGACTGGGCTACAGGCACATCAGCGTTGCTGTGGTGTTTGGCGTGGCCGATGCAGCCCTGCTGTGGTCGTGCTGCCGTCGGCGGACCCGTGCGCGCCTTTGCGACCAGGCGTTGCTGTGGTTTGCCGCGCCGCAATGTGTAAAAAACGCGACAAGCAGGAA
>Ga0105050_10003220_pt1 | contig 22800 bp, 44 predicted proteins | sample FRY01_FD_78088 | JGI IMG/M metagenome (GOLD analysis project Ga0105050, IMG submission 78088) | Freshwater microbial communities from Lake Fryxell liftoff mats and glacier meltwater in Antarctica - FRY-01 | ecosystem: Environmental > Aquatic > Freshwater > Ice > Glacier meltwater ...
AAAAGTTCCGAAGATGAAGCAAAGAAACACCAGAGAAAAGAAAAGAACCGTGGTGAAGGGTTAGACCGTGCGTTGACCGGGTTGGGTGAGTCCTTCATGGGCACCTATCATCGTAATGAGAATAGCCATACCGCAAATATTGTGCACCTCGCCAAGCATTTTGGACATGTCGCAGTACCTAAGTCGGCAGTGATCGTAGTAGAGGAGGTGACATATAAAGTAGGCCAGAATTTTAGAATTGGGGACGATCTTGCTTTGTTAGTAAACACTAGCGCTAAGTTCTGTGTACTAATTATGTTTAAAAATGGTCTCAGGTATACCAAGCCTATTAAGGTTGGCAATCCTAAAAGAATTACCCAGAAAGAACTCAGTAAAATGTCGGATACTCGCGCAGTCTTAGTTAACTAAAACCGAAGATCGTTAGGGATTGGATGAACAAGGAGAATATGATGAAACAAGTACAGCTCGAAGCTAATGGTGTAGCATATAATGTCATTGCTGAAACAGAGGACTACTACATTCTTGATGGCCACCCCACAAATTGGGGCACAGATGCCGATCAAGCACAAGCAAAGTTCTTCGCAGACGAACTCAACAAGAAGAAGTTGACTGAAGAACTCCATGCTTATGATGTACACCACGCGGGTAAGCATATCGACACAATTTTCTACGGGTCACATGAGGAACCGGAGAGCGTCAAGAAGTCCCTAGTAGATCACGATGGTTATCACCCAAACATCACGGTGAAGAAGCAACGCAACAAGAAGAAGAGTGTAGAAGAAGAAGTTCAACCAAGAGTAACTTTAGCCGCAGTCAGGCGACTATTGAGCGGGGATTGACATGAAGAAATTCAAAGAACTCAAGGAATCAAAATATGGGGATGCCATGTCTTCACGGTTGCCCTCGCACTTGGACGATCCGCGTGTTGAAGCCGAGAAGAAACCCAAACCCAAGACTGGTGCGCCAAGTTATTCGATCAAGATCCCAAAGCCAAAGCGTGGTTATGGTTATCGACCATTGCCTCTGAAGGAAGAATCAACTTGGAATCTCTATCGTGAATCAGCTCTACTTGAGTCTGTGTTGGATGTTCCTACGTCTTCCCCCGAAGCCATTGCCAAGAAACATGAAGTGTCAGTTGAAGACATTCGGGCCCAGCTCGCAAAGGGTACAGAGGTTGAGAAAGAGCATACCTCAAATTTGAGGCTGGCGCGTGAAATTGCCTTGGATCATCTGGGAGAGAACCCTGAGTATTACACGAAGTTAAGTAAGGCGAAACTAGAAGAGAGTTTGAAGGAGAATTCCATGCTCAACAAAGCTGAAGGATATAAGGTGGGAGACAAGGTAAAGCCGAACATTGGTCCTCATAAAGGTATCGTGCATACAGTCATTCATGTGCATTCAACGGGACATCTCAATATCAAGCCTGATATCCATGTGTCTAAAAATCGTTATAAGTTGGGCGCGGCCCAAGCAAAACCTGAAGATGTCTCGCGACATATGGAAGATTCGACCTTGTTAGCTGGCCGCGAAGAAAAGCCAATGCCCAAGAAAAGTGCAAACGAGATGAAGCCTAAGACAGGTACGGGTATCAATCGCAAGACAATCCAAGAGATTTTCCAAGCAGCCAAGGATAAGATGTCTGCCCAGAACCTCCCCACTGAAGGTGCAAATGATCAAACCAAGGAAGTTCCTGGTGCCCCAGCCCCAACCGCCAAGAAGGATAATACCCCTACCCCTGAAGGTGGGAAGAAGAAACAAGAAGTCAAGGGTTCTGGGGTAGACGATAAGTTTCAGGCAGATCCTACTTTCACGTCATTATCGAGGATGCCTGATACTGCAATCCCTAGGCGGTAACTTTTCCGATACATAAATAGCATCATAACACTCGAAGGAATGGATACCCCTATGCTTCGCAACCCTGATGCTATCATATATTCTGACTCTGATGGAGTCATTTGTGATTTTTCTGCGGGGTCGGAGAAGGTTCTTGGGCACCGGTTCGACAATAAGGCACGAGCCAAGAATGGGGAGAAATTAAATGCGGTGAATGACTTTTGGGAAACCTTACCCCCAATGCCTGACCTGCATATGTACTGGGGGTATATTGCCAAGTATCATCCCCACATTCTCACTGCGGTCCCTAGTTTTCCGTGGGTGTTTGAATGGCAGGACATTGACAGAGGAAAGCGGGCGTGGTACAGGAAGAATATCCCGACGATCCCTCAGAGAAACATCCATATAGTAGAACGAGAACGCAAACGAGACTTCGCACGAAATGGAAAGGTGCGGAACATTCTCATCGACGACCATGTTCAGAATATCAATGAGTTTGAGGCCGCCGGTGGGATTGGAATTCATCATGTGAGTGCGAAAGTTACGATTTTGAGACTGAAGGAATTAGGTTATCACTAACAAGGAGAAATACCATGCCATTATGGACAATGACAGACGGCGCAGCAGGGGCCCCAAAGTTTCTTTCTATTGACAACGGACAGGGTAACCGTAGGTCGCAAAACTCACAGATTGCATACCAGAACGTCACCGTCGGTGCTGTCGCAAGCAATAGCGCTATCGGTGTGTTTGGCGTGGACGTGAACGAACAAGCCAACGTCACATTCGAAGGACGAAGAACAACCCATTCAGGTTGGGTCGAGCGCAAAGTTGGAACAGGATATGTGTCAGCGGTCTTGACCTCTGGTGGTACTGGTTATACCAACGGCGCTGGTTTCCTTACCTTCGCGGGTGGTGGGGCTGGTTCGGGGGCTAACGCAACCTACAACGTCGTGGCTGGTGTGATCACCACCATCACTATCAACTCACCCGGAGCCAATTACAACGTAGCACCAACTGCTAACGCGGTTGCAGCCTACACCACACCAGCGACACTCACAGTCGTACCAGGTGGACGTATTGGTCGCCGATCATATATCACCCTCGTGGCTTCTGGTTCTATGAGCCGCGATGCTAACACCGACGATGTGATTGTTGGTGGCTAATGGATTCTTTTCGTGATTATCTAAGAGAATGTATGGAAGGGGTTCCAGCGATAAACTGGGACCCCACCAAACTTGTTCTGTCTGATCCCATGACTCGCGATGATTTGAATGAGCACTTGTCTGATATCACAGATGAAGTGGTGGTTCATCCCGCGGTTACCTACGAACAAGTGAGGCAGTTCCTACAGGCTGAAGGTCTTCACATTCCACCAGTCTCTCTCTATGCAACAGAATTCCAAGACACTGATGGGGAGATCCTCCTCCCTCTTGTCTCATCTGAGAACATCGAAGAGATTGTGTATTTGTATTTTGTATTTGCACAAGACGAACTCCAATTCAGTTACGATGTCCTGGCTGAAATTGCTACCGCAGATGAACTTGAAGGAATTTGGGACGAGGCTGAGATAGACGAGCAATAATCTAAATGGGTAATTTATTATGATTGATTTGAATCCCGATACCGTGGCGATCTATGCAGTAAAATCTTACGACAAGCCAACCTATATCAAGAGTGAACTTCAGGAAGATTTGAAGCACTTGAGTTATGTAAGGCGTCTCTTCCGTCGGTATCATCAATATGGAGAGTTACGCGAACGGCTGATTCTGAATCACATTGTTATCTTGTATAACATTTTCGGACTCCCCGCAGCGACTAGATTACTGTTCTATCATGTGCGTGTCGAGGATCAAGCGATACTCAAGACGTTCCTGGTATTTCTGAATTACATGCCCGAAAATGTTCCAGGCATTCGTGGCACAACCATACTTTCATCGAACTTGCAAATCGACCCTGTTATTGTCGAGGCACTGAGGAAAATCAAGACTCCATGAATGCAGTACTAGCACTTCTCCAAAAACTCGATCCTAGTCTTGGTAATCCTAGTCTTGGTAAGAGTGCGCTATTCAGGGTTCTTGAGTATATCGTGCTTATCATTATGCTCTATGGGCTATATGCAGATGCCACAGGCAATCTCTTAGCCGCCAAATCGAACCGCGATGAACAAATCAAAGGGTATGCGGTTCAGATGGGGCTCAACCATACAGAAGTCTACCATTTGAAAGATAGCTTGGCAGACCTTGAAGAAAAGAACAAGGAACTGACCGCGAGAATCAATCGACTTGAAGATAAAATTATTAGGGGTCACTAATGCAGTTACTTATCGAATGCACCACAGAATTTCAAGACGAACTCTTGCATGACTTCACACTCTTTGCCTGTGAACGTCTAGAAATTTCTACTCAACCGTCCTTTACATTCGTGGAGAACACCGGTGGAACCTCGTTTGGTTCTTACAGTCCATCGGAAGAAGGCATCATTGTTGCCACCGAGGGTAGACACATTTCAGATATCTTGAGAACCCTGGGTCACGAACTCGTTCATCACAAGCAGTTGTCTGAGGGTGAGAATGAGATGACCTTGGAGGAACTAGAGTATGAGGCAAACGCGGTTGCTGGTATGCTGATGCGCGATTACAATAAGCTGCACCCAGAGATGTTTGAAGGTGCTGTCACAGCAGTTCCACCTCCCGACTCATTAGGGGATTCACAAGGCGCAACCTTCCCTGATGTCACTCGCCCATCTGGACCTATCAACATGGCAGAAGCAAAGATAAAAGAGTCCGATTCCGACGCTTTGAAATTACTCAAATTGGGCAATATGGCATTGCGAGCATTTCCTTCATCACCAAAGCAGCAAGAGATACAGAAGCAGATTGAGACTTTGCGTAAAAAAATGAAAAATGGAGGTACTCCTGAATACCACACAACTCTCAAAGAAGAGGGTGTGATCAATTCAGCAGGATCGGGTGCTATCGCTGGTATTGGGATAGGACCAGATGGTGAACCTGGTGTCACGAAGAAAAAGAAATCTCCAATCATGAGGCCGATGTTGAAACGCTTCAAGCAACTCAGAGAAGAAATCACAGACCCCGCAGTTGATGTGCGAAAGAAACTGGCGTCAACGAGTGTGACCGCAACCGCAAAGGAACTTCTTGCACGACGAAAATTAGTGGCGCAGATCGATACACCGAAGACTGTTAGGACAGGACAATAACATGATGGATTTTCTAAAGTCAGCAGGTGGTATCCTCGCGTCACTTGCCCCAACAGTCGCTACAGCTATGGGTGGTCCGTTCGCCGGTATGGCTACCTCGGCCATGATCAATGCATTGGGACTTGCTCCTGATACGTCTTCAGATGATTTGATGAGAGCCGTGGCAGGCGCCACGCCTGAGCAATTGTTGTTGCTGAAGGAAGTGGAAGCCAAGTTTATCACCGACCTAAAGCGATTAGATGTTGATCTGTTGAAGTTGGACATCGAGGATCGTAGCTCAGCCCGACAGAGGGAAATCGACACGAATGATTGGACCCCACGAATTCTTGCGGGTCTTATCCTAGGTCTGTTCATCGGGGTGCAATACTTCATTTTTGGGGGTCATATAGTCGAACCCACCATGAGAGACTTTGCCATGCGTTCATTGGGAACGCTTGATGCTGCGTTGGCAATGGTGCTTGCCTATTACTTTGGTTCTTCGCAAGGTTCAAGGAACAAGGACCAACGAATCGCCATACTCACAAACGAAAAGATGGACAAATAATGTCGAGTATAAGGGGTGATGTCCTACCAGAATGTCAAGTCGCATTCACTGACCTACGATTAACTGTGGCACTCATTGAACACGATATAGTCCTGTCTGCAAAGGTTATTGACAAACTCAGTGAGGCGGTAGAGAAAATTGAAGAGATGAATGCCAATTTGGTAAAGATCATTGCGGTCCATGATTTGAAGCACGAGAACACCACCGAAGATGTCAAAGAGTTGGAACGTCGAATTGATGATCATCGGTTGAGTTCGGTCACCACAACCACCACAGAGAATGATGCAAAAAAGACCCTTGAACAATTGAAGAAGTGGCAGTATATGATCTTCGGTGGCGCTATTGTTGTCGGATGGGTAATCTCGCATTTGAAATGGCCCGCACTCCTCAGTCTCTTCGGTATCAACTAATTCTGCTTGCAATTCTCCCCCCGTTCGTGTATAATCCTTTTCTATGTTACATATTGACCTGAAGTATACCCATTTGATATCCTGCCATCTTGAACGATTCACTAGGAAAGGTGATTATCTCTTCAATTTCAGGTGTCCTATCTGTGGTGACTCACAAACAAAAAAGACCAAGACACGAGGGTATATCTACCGCGATAAACAAAGGCTCGCATTCAAGTGTTGGAACGGATGCGCCCCGCTATGGCTTGGGGCACTCATTAAGCACCTCAGCGTTGATTTGTATAAAGAATATCTACTCGAAACCTTCGTGGACAACCACACACCACGAACGAAGAAGCTGATAGGCGAACCTGGATTCTTTGCTGGTAAAGCCACTGTGACCCAACAGATGCGTTTCGGTACCGTAGAGGCGGTTATCTACGAACATGCCGAAAAGGTGAGCGATCTTCCGGAGGAACATTTTTGTAGTCAGTATGTCAAGAGCCGACAGATACCGAAGCAGTTTTGGGGTAAGTTGTACTATGCTAAGAACTACAACAAATTCATCTCGGAAATCGCACCACACTATGACAAAAAGATCAAAGATGAGCCCAGACTCTGTATCATGGTCTATGATCAATTTGGAGCCGTTTGTGCCGTTTCTGGACGTGCTTTAGAGGACTCTGCCTTACGTTATGTGACCATTCGAACGACTACCGATGAGAGCAAACTGGTGTATGGACTTGAGCGGGTGGATCAGAACAAACCTGTACAAATAGTCGAAGGTCCCCTTGATAGTCTGTTCCTGGGAAACACGGTTGCCTCGTGTGATTCAAACCTCATACTGACAGCCGGTCGACTGTCGGCAACTCAGATTGTTTTGCTGTACGACAATGAACGTCGTAGCCCCGAAATTGTCCTACAGATGACACGAGCGATAAACCTAGGTCACAAAGTTGTGGTATGGCCTGAATGGTTGGTAGAGAAAGATATCAATGGCATGGTTTTATCGGGGCATTCTCCCGAGAGCATACAAGAAATCATATATAGGAATACATTCACAGGACTAACCGCACTTGCAGAATTGACGCGCTGGAAGAAAACCCCCAACAATAGGAGAGTTATGTTATGGATGAAGTGAAGGTTTTGGATTACGGTCATGTGCGTCTGGTGGATCATATGGGATCGGACTTGTCGATTGTTCGCTCAGCCCGAGTCAGCTACGACGCGGCGTGGCGCACAGGCGAGGATGCTGGAAAAGATGCCAAGCTGATTCAATACCTTATCAAGAATCGTCATTCCACCCCACTTGAGTCTGTCACATTCACATTCGATGTCAAGGCTCCCATCTTTGTGTTCAGGCAGTGGCATCGTCACCGCACCTGGGCATACAATGAAATGTCTGCACGTTACACAGAACTTCCCGAAGAGTTTTATGTACCCGAGGCGGACCAGATCACCACTCAGTCCGCTAGCAACAAACAGATGCGTACTGATGAAGTGAATCCACATGCAGAGTCGATGCGGGACCTCATGCGTTCCACTAATACCATAGCATTCAAAGCCTATCATACCATGCTTGCAGAAGGTTGCCCTCGTGAACTCGCCCGCTCAGTATTACCCGTAGCTACATACTCACAGATGTTTGCATCGGTAAACTTACACAACTTGTTTCATTTCCTAGGCCTGAGAATGCATTCCCATGCCCAGTATGAGATTCGTGTATACGCTATTGCAATCTTAGAACTCGTTCGACCTGTCTGTCCTATTGCGGTCGCCGCATGGGAAGAAGTTCAATCAACAAAGAAATAGGATACAAAACATGGACGCACCTAAAGGGTTCTCGTTGAAAATTTTCCGCGATAGATACGCTTTCACGGAAACAGAAACCTGGCAAGATGCCTGTCTCCGTGTCGCTCACCAGGTGGCGACGGTCGCCGCATTGGAAGAAGTTCAATCAACAAAGAAATAGGATACAAAACATGAACGTACCTTTTTACGAACCTAAAGGGTTCTCGTTGACAATTTTCCGCGATAGATACGCTTTCACGGAAACAGAAACCTGGCAAGATGCCTGTCTCCGTGTGGCTCACCAGGTGGCGATAGCCGAAACCCCTGACAAACAAAAAATGTATATGGATCGTTTTTATGATGTTCTCGCCAAGAACCTATTCGTTCCAGGTGGACGCATATGGACGAACTCAGGACGGACCAATCCTCAGCTTTTGAATTGCTTTGTGTTAGACCCCAACAAGGACAGCAAAGAAGGTTGGGGAAAATCCGCATACGATATGATTGTTACCTCCATGACAGGAGGGGGTTGCGGCGACGATTTCTCAGACGTGAGACCCAAGGGCGCGAGTATTGCAGGTCAACGTGGACTTGCTCCTGGTGCCGTCGAACTTATGCGAATGCTCAATTCATGTTCGAAGTCAGTACGCAATGGTGGACAGCGCCGCGTGGCCCTTATGTTCTCACTCGATCTATCCCACCCAGACATTGAAGAATTCCTCTCTGCGAAACTTATCAAAGGTGAACTCAACCACGCGAATGTGTCTGTGAAATCCCGACACACCAAAGCATTCATCAAAGCCATCAAGGACGATGGAGAAATTGAATTGCATTGGAAGGGCAAGTACAAACGGTTCATCAAGGCGCGTGTGTTGTGGGATACCATCGTCGAGAATGCGTATAATTCAGCCGAGCCGGGTTTCTTGAATTGGGAGTTGGTTGAACATGATAGTAACATTTATTACATAGAGGAGTTGGTGACCACGAATCCTTGCGGGGAATTGGCACTCGCCTCCATGGAACCCTGTTGCCTGGGGCATCTCGTGTTGTCTCGGTTTGTGACTCCTGATGGTATCAACTACCCTGCACTTGGAGATACGATTCGCTTGGCGGTGCGATTCTTGGATAATGTGCTAAGTGTGAATCATTTTCCTCTCAGTGAGATGAAAATAAAATCGAGCAACCTCAGACGTATTGGATTGGGGACCACGGCGCTCGCTGATACACTCGCACTCCTGGGGCACCGTTATGGTTCGGAAGAGGGGAACAAGTTTATCGATAAACTGTATCGTTTTATTAGCAAAGCTGCCTACGAAGCCTCTGTGCTCTTGGCAATCGAAAAGGGTGCATTCCCACTCTGCCACCCGTTGAAGCATGTTGAATCTGGATTCATGAAGCGTATGCCAGCCAAGACACAATCCTTGGTGCGAGAACATGGTATTCGCAACTGTGCCATCATTACACAAGCACCTACAGGCACAGTCAGTATTCTCTCAGAGAATTGTAGTTCAGGCATCGAGCCTATGTTTGCGCCAGCCTATGAGCGACGATATTGGGATGGTGAGGTTCGAAAGATGGAGTTGGTCTTCCATCCCCTCTTTGAGAAGTTCATGCTCGAAAAGAAAAGCGTGGATCATTTTGTGGGTACCCATGATCTGACCGTACGCGATCACCTTGAGGTGCAGCGTATTATTCAGAGGCATGTAGACAATGCAGTCAGTAAGACGATAAACATGCCGCATAACTATCCTATAGAGGATATGGAAAAGTTGTGGTTAGAGTATCTGCCTCACCTGAAGGGTACAACCTTCTATCGGGAGAAGACACGAGGATTTGTCAACGCAGAGGGTGCGGTTGAGGAACCCCCGTTGAGCGCCATTCCTCTCAAGGAAGCCAAGATGCGTTTCAAAGAAACACACAAAACAGGGACGGAAGCCGTCATGGAATGTCCAACAGGAGTATGCCAACTATGAGAGCACTCATTCTAGCCTCAATTCTATTTCTATCGGGTTGTGGGTATGTCGTTGTGCCTCACTGGGACAATACAGAGTACAATGATCTAGTCAGCGTTGCTGCCCTAAGTAGTAAGGGTGATTGTAGTGTTGAACAGCGGGATAAACTCTCTGAGATCACCACCCACGCATTGTACTATAGCAAATTCCTTCCTGCGAATGATCTGACCCACGAGGGTATTGCTCAGATGAATAAGACGGTTCAGGAGTTGAATGATGCACCTAAAGTGAGCCAAGCATTTTGTGATATTCGACTACGGGCGATTCACCTGATGTCCACCTCAATGGCCAAAGCAGTGGGAGGTAAACCACGATGAGTATCTATGCACTTTTACAACACGACGAACTTCGGGTACGAGAACTAGGAGAACTTCTCAATACCATTGCCTCGGCACTGGATCAGAAGAAGATCACGGAACAGGAATATGTCACCCTCATGATTGATGCAGAACGACTCAAGGAAGTTATGGATTTGTCGGAGGACTTGGAACTCAGGTTGAAAATCAATGCCGCATTTAAGGTGGTCATTCAAATAGCAAAGATGGTGAATCTATGAGATATAGCGCTGGGTATAAGTATCAGCTCGCCGAAAGCTGTACGGTTACAATGCCTGATCTCCCCGTTCGGACCCGAGAAATTGATACAGATTATATATGGTTAGGAGACGCGAATCTGTTGATCATTAAGAAGGGGTACGCATGGGATGGACCTAGTGGGCCCACTATCGATACCAAAGACTTCATGCGCGGTAGCCTTGTGCATGATGCATTGTATCAATTGATCCGAGGGAATCATCTTGATAAGAATGAGTATCGAGTGTTAGCAGATAAAGAACTCTATAGAATTTGTCGCGAAGATGGTATGTCCTGGGTTCGCGCTAATGTTGTGTATTATACGCTACGAGTATTCGGAAACCCCGCAGCACGACCAGAAGCCGACCACAAAGTTATCGACGCACCATGATTATCTATAACCTACGGCGACCTATTGCGCGTGTGCAATATATACGTGTGGATCGAGGAACACAATGGGGCAATCCCTTCGTTATACTGAATCAGTCAGATAAAGAACGGGAGCGAGTGTGTGAGTTGTTTGAGGAATATGCAATATGGAGACTGACCGTGGACCCTGAGTGGTTACACCCGCTGCGAGGTTCGAACCTCGCCTGTTGGTGCACACCAAAACGCTGTCATGCGGAAGCATTATTGAGATTAGCCACCCAATTAGAGGAGATACTATGACACCTTGCGAAAATTTCGGTTGGGCACTTGAACAACTCAAGATGGGGAAAAAGGTTGGTAGGACAGGTTGGAATGGTAAGGGAATGTTTGTGTTCCTCGTACCAGGATCAACATTCACCGTGAATCGTGCCCCATTACTGGGCTTCTATCCAGAGGGGACAAAGATAAGGTACCATGCACATGTGGACATGAGGACAGCCGATGGAGAGATTGTGCCGTGGCTGGTCAGTCAGACAGATTTATTGGCAGATGATTGGGAGATTGTACCATGACATTTACACACACATGTCAGTCTTGCAATAGACACATTTCATTATCCTATGATGAGGCAGACAGCACACCTGAATTTTGTCCTTTTTGTGGGGAAGATATCGAGGATGATGGTGAAGCGTCTTATGATGACCCAGGTGCCCGCGGTATTGCTGGCGCAGATTTCGATATGGGTGATGAGTGGGATGGGTACAGATGAGCCAACGAACTCTTGTGTAACTTCAGACTGACCCATTTGTTATAGTAGTTATCCGAGAGTAGAGCGCCCGAAGTCAAAATCTCTAGGGCCTCGAAGTAATTCGTTTCCCCACGCTTGGTTGTCAGGTGTAGAATCTCACGGGTAAAGAACTCCTCACCAAGAGTTTCGATATCCTTTAGCAGTTCGTCACTAGAGCCCCAGTAGGATACCCAATCACTGGCAACCCGGAGTTTCTTCCTGCGTTTGTTCTTTTTTGTAATGCCTTGGATCTTGGACTTTGTGAAAAGCTTACGTCCCAGGTATATTCTACCCGTTTGTAGGTTAGTAATACGGTAGACAAACCCGAAGTGTTTATCATTTGGTCCAATAAAATCAATACCTTGATGCTGCCAGGCCATAGTGTTCCTCCTATCGTATTTAGGCTTGACAAACCCACCCTATCGTGTTATCATTCATATAACAAACGGAGGACTCTATGGAATCCATTGCCGACATTGCTGTAAAAATTTTGACCTGGACCTTCATGATTATCGCAACCCCATGTATTGTGTTGTTGGGGGCGTCAATCGCCGTTGTTGGGTCCTTCATTGGTGCCATTGTGCTGATGGTCGGGGGACTCGTCCTTGTTATTGCAATCAGTGTAGTACACCTACATGGTCTTCTTCAGCGTCTCGCTGCCAAGATCCGAGGTACGGCATGGACCAGTTAGAATTTGGTGCGATCCTCAATGAACGACCAGAACTCTATGATGGATTTGGGTTCTTCATGAACAGAGAAACTAATAAGGTACAATTCTATTACTTTGATGATATGGCACGTAAGCACGGCAAACTACCAGGCAATCCCGACGTGCCCGAAGATCGTGAATCCTACCATGTGCTACTCACTTCTGTGCGAAAGGGTATCGTGCATGTGGAGAAGCCTTTCACGTCATGTTTCATTGATCCGTTCGTCTATGCGACACGGATCGTTCGGGCTGGATTCAATGGGATCATGATCCGAGAGACACAATACTCTCTGATTCTTCTTTCGACCGCCTTACTAGATACCTTGAAACTCTTCAAAACAGCCGGTGGATTCGTGATGAAGGATGAGGATGGGGTTGATGTGTTTCATGAGGGCCTAAACAAGGGGAAAAAATTATGATTATTGCAGCGAATTTGGTAGAAGTTGGGGTGAAGATGTTGACCAAGTACCTCCGTGAGGGTGTGGTTGAGGTACAATTCACAAAGAAGGACGGCACACTTCGCGTGATGAACTGCACCAAGGATATGACAAAAATTCCTGTGGAAAACCATCCCAAGCCACAACCAGTGACAGAAGAGTCGGGAGCCTTGGACCTCGATGACCTGCCTCCATATACACAAAAGCCTGTGCAATTGATCACCGTGTTTGATGTGGATAAGCAGGAATGGAGAAGTTTCAACTATACCACAGTCCGCTCAATCAGTTTAGCCAATTGATGATGGGTTCCAAAACGGAGGATATGATTATGGGTTCCAAAACGGAGGATATGATGATGGGTTCCAAAGTGGTGATGTGGATGATGGGTTTTGTGATGTTGACCGCTGTGGGATGCGGCGGGTCAAGGTTTATTGTTGTGGAAGATGCCCCTAAGGGTGCCCGCGCCGACCAGACCTTGGGTCTTCGCGCCGTCGTTGATGTGGATACCCTTGCACCAACCGAGCGTTACTCGTGGTTGTCCTTGTGTGATAAGGTAGAGACTCCCTCCTTCAAGATCTTCACCAAAGTCACCTATGTGAACTGTGAGCCACAAATGGAATTGACACAAAAGGTGCAGAAGACTACGACTACAGGTTGGGTTGCTGGTGTGGTTGGACCTGTTATCACTACAGGCATGACGGCGGCAGCAATTGGATATGCCGGTAATCGGATTGGTGATGGACTTAGTAAGTCTGGTTCTAAGACCTCCTATACAAATAGCGGCAACGGAGGACCAGGAGGCAACGGAGGACCGGGTGGAAATGGTGGTTTGCCATAGATCGGCATAAGTAATGGATAGCCCCGGCTCAACTGGGGCTATCTTTTCTCTTGACAACCCACACAAATTCTGATACAATCATCGAAGGATAACACATGCTACTCATTGCAGGACAATTTGCCCTCTTCATTGTTTCGATTGTTGTGGTGTTGCTCTTTCTATCAGGTGCGATAAAGGCGATACAGTTTGCGTTGAACCTCTTGATATCGGTCATCAAGACCAAGGAATAAAATGGTTTTTGAATGTCATATCACTATTGCGGATAGTCTCTCACATACCCATGTGAATATCAAGCAATCTGTTTTGGATGCGAAGTGGAAATTTTCGTGCATTGATGGTGACCCCCTTCTTGGTAAACAAATTTTGTACTACGCTACCCGATGGTTCGAACATCGTGAGAATGCGATCATAGAAACCAACAGACAAAAGGATCTATTCATTCAGCACGGTCTCCGTGTGGTGAGAGCGAAGGTTGAAGAAGTGATTTACGATGCACGGCTCATTGGCGGTGTGTGGAAGGAAATCCCATGAAACCCTATCTCCATGGACAAGTGAGCGTCAGAAAATTTGGGGGGAAAGTCGAAGACTACCAAGCCATCCACGATTTTTTTGATTCGTCAAAGGCGCACGTGCCCGACATGCGCCACAGAGCTATCCTTCATTCCTCATTCGGCATCTATCTGGCAGAGAGAGTTTTCGGTACGACCATCACGAACTCAGATGGTAAGGTTGTCCAAGTCAGAGATGTCGGCGAACAGCATGTCATTGACGATATGGGAAAAATCCCCACGGTAGCCGACTACCTTAATGGAATGCCTATGTATTCATGGCTGGGTGGACCCAAGATCACCAAGCGAACAATCACGATGGTGGACTAGAAGAGAAATAACCTTTTCATAATGGAGCGGTGCGTGGCGAAGAATATGGTGTATATTGTCAGCACGATTGGTTGGGAGTATAATGACGAGGTCTATTCCCGTTTCGGTCTAGCTGGCACCCCAGTGAGGGGATACACAACGCGGGCACGGGCACAGAAAGAAGTGGACAGACTCAATGCACCCTTGCTCAATAAGAAGGCTGCCGGCAAATACCGCCGCGAATGTCTCGGTGATGAAGAGGGGGATGAATATGGTACCGTAGCCATCACTGAAAATTATGAAGTTGTTGCAGTGGAGATGGGAGACTAATCATGACAAAGAAAAAGACCAACATCATCACAGGGGAATACTTTGCAGCCTTCATCGAAGCGAAGAAGGCACTCGATAAGAAGATTGAGGTAGAAGGAATAAAAGCGCTCACGGCATTCTTTCAAGAATTCTTTGAGAAGCGACCTGATGTATATGGAGTCAAGTGGACACAACATACTCCATACTTCAATGATGGGGAACCTTGTGTGTTTGGGCTCGATGATGTGTATCTATTCTTCACCAAGGAATCATTCGAATCGGAAGTGTTGAACTATGATAACGAGGATGCGGTGGAATCATCCCGCGACGAACAGCCTACCATATCACTCTTAGAGATCGAGAATATTCTCGAATCAGCATTCGGAGATCATGCAGCAGTGTCGGTGACTCGCACAGAGATCACCACCGAAGGCTACGAGTCCCACGAGTAACGAAAGGCAAACGGAGAGGTGTGGCTGAAGTACCCTTCTTGCGAGGGTAAGGCTGAGTACCTGCACCTGGGAAAGAACAAGTAGACTGTCATAACTTAGTGCCGATGTTCATGCAGACTCTGGTGTGGGATGCATGATTGTCGAATCATACGTACACTATACACTAGCAAGCGTATGTTGGAGGGAGGAATCCCCCTAGTTCATTGAAGCGCTGTTGCAACAGCGTGGAGAGCTATCGCATAACAAAGGCGTCACAGTCGAACGTCGTAGGGGTTGGCATCCCTACCACCTCTCCATTATATTATGAGGATGTAACCAGAAAGGAAATGGAATGTCACCGACAGAAACCTTACGAAAGCAATTGACCCATGTACACGAGTCCGCCAAAGAGTTTGTTGATAAGGTTTTTACTCGCAAGAAGCGAACGATGTTTCTCTATCCTCTCATGGATCTGAAGGGTGGATGGTCATTGGATGATGTCTATCAGCGAACTCTGGCCGCACAAGAACTTGGTTGGTGCGTCACTGTTCATGCTGATGCAGCGGGGTTACGCTTTGATTATGAAGAGAAGCTTCCCGCACGACCCTGGAATTTATAATTCAAGAAAAAGGTGACACATGAAAACTACGTATACACTTCTGGCATTGCTCGCTGCGCTCTTTATTTTCCTCATTGTCTCCAGCTCTCAGGGTGCTGAGAACTCTCAGGGTGCTGAGATGCTTCGATGCACCCAAGCTGATGGGACCACACTCTACACCAATAAGGACGTACAAGGCTGTGAAGCTGTCAGACTTCCTGAATTGTCTATAGTACCCTCAGTCTATGAGAAGGTTGAGGTGCTTGAGAATGCACCTGATATGACACCCTCTAACCAACCACAAAATTTATCTATCCATGCGCGGACCTGTTTACTCTATGGCGAATGGCTTGATGTTCAAGAGAAAACGCTCGGAGGATTCAATCACAACACCGTCTATGATACCCAGCGTAGAATGTTGCTCACACAAATTTTTGGTTCGGGATTTATGCCTGTAGGTTGCCAATGAGACCCACCGATCTTGAAATCATTTCACTCATACAGTCGCTTGCGGCGCAATGCCGTGAGCACAATAACGCATACCACCACATTACCCCGCTAGAATTGATTGGTGCTGCCTACCAACTCATTGAAAAGATAGAACAAAATCCTTCTTGACATTCAAACTTCATTGTGTTATCCTTATACTATCGCAGTACAACAGGAGAACATTATGATCCAATCGTCCATAAACCATAATACATTCAATTTCCCCGTTGGGGAAATGCAGGTGACTGTTGATCCTGAATACATGGGACCAGTCGATATTGAATTCATTTTTGAGAAGAATGCGGATATCATTGAATTGCTGATGTTTTGTGATGCTGTCCAGAGGGCAGGATGCAAACTTGGCGAGTTGGTGATGCGCTACGTACCGTTCAGTCGCCAGGATCGCTGCAATAACAAAGGGGAAGCGTTTAGCCTCAAGGTATTTTGCGATCTGATCAATGGATTGAACTTTAGGGTGGTCTACATTTCTGATCCTCACTCTGATGTCACGCCAGCTTTGCTCAAGAATTGTGTGACGATCTCTCAATGCGACTTGCTTGCACAACTAATCAACCGGCATGTTCATGCACCCTTCTATCTTGTGGCCCCTGATGCTGGTGCACTCAAGAAAACCCACACGTTAGCCAAAGAACTGTATTCACCTATGTTTCTGGGTATCATTGAGACTTCGAAGCTGCGTAACACTCAGACTGGCGAGATCACGGGCACCGTAGTTCATACCCCCATGCTTCCAACCTACACTGCCGTGGCTGGTGTGGTCACCACCTATGTGATGGTTGATGATATCATTGACGGTGGGCGCACATTTATTGAGTTGGCAAAGGAATTGAGGAAGAAGGGGGCACAACAAGTCTATCTGTTTGCCACACACGGGTTCTTTACAAAAGGAAAAGAAGTCTTTGATGGTTACATAGATCTTGTGCGAGTGGCGAATGATTATTCAGAGAGGTTCAAGTAACAGTCGAGCTAATCAACCAGAAGGAATTCATCATGCAAAAATCAGGCTCCATCATTCACGCAAGCGATTTCTATAAGACTGGACACCCGCCCCAATATCCAGAGGGCACGACCCAAGTCTATTCCAATTTCACTGCCAGAGGATCACGCCTCAAGGAAGTGAATAAGGTGGTTGTGTTTGGGTTGCAGTATTTTGTCCAAGAGTATCTGGTCAATCGCTTTCAGAATGAATTCTTCAAGGCTGATAAGGACGAGGTCTTGGCAAAATACAAAAGGCGCATGGATACCTCACTGGGTCCTGATGCGGTGCCCGTGGATCGTTGGGCTGCCTTACATGACCTGGGATATTTGCCGTTGTTGATCAAAGCGTTACCCGAAGGTTCGCGTGTGGATTTGCGTGTCCCGTTCATTACGATCAAGAATACCCATCCTGATTTCTTTTGGTTGACCAACTGGGTAGAATCCTTAATGAGTAATGTGATTTGGCACCCAATCACTGTGGCGACCATTGCCTATAGTTACTGGGAATTGTTGAATGCAGGAGCCGTCAAGTCCTCAGATCATGTTGATTTTGTGCAATGGCAGGGTCATGACTTTTCCTATCGTGGAATGGACGAGTCTGCGGCAATCTGTGGTGCCGCCCATCTCCTGAGTTTCACAGGGACGGATACGATCCCCGCTATCGATGTATGTGAGGATTACTATGGTGCGAATGCTGAGAAAGAGTTGATCGGGGGTTCAATTCCTGCAACAGAGCATTCCGTCATGTGCATGGGTGGGGAAGCATCTGAGTTTGAAACCTTCCGTCGATTGATCGAAGATGTATACCCAAGTGGACCTGTCAGTATTGTGAGCGATACCTGGGACTATTGGAAGATTTTGACTGAGACGCTGCCAGCACTCAAGGATACGATTATGAATCGCAATGGAAAGGTGGTCATTCGACCCGATTCAGGCGATCCAGTCAAGATCATTTGTGGTGACCGTGATGCAGATATCCTGTCACCTGAGTACCGCGGAACGATTCAAGTGCTGTGGGACGTATTCGGTGGAACAATCAATTCCAAAGGCTACAAGGAATTAGATACCCATATTGGTGCGATCTATGGGGACTCCATCACCTATGAGCGAGCGAATCAGATCACGGATCAATTGATGCAAGCAGGATTTGCGTCAACCAATATCGTGTTTGGTATTGGCTCATTCACCTATCAGTATGTGACCCGCGATACCTTTGGGATGGCGATGAAGGCCACCAGCGGGGTGATTAAGGGCCAGCGTGTGACCATTTCCAAGAACCCCAAGACTGATGATGGGTTGAAGAAATCTGCCAAGGGGTTGCTCGTGGTTCAATCGACTGAGACAGGGTTTAAACTTTTTGAGAATGTGTCGGAAGAAGAGGAAGCTGCCGGCGGCGACCTAGCCATGATCTATGAGAATGGTCTGACAGGTCGAACTCAGTCATTGGCAGAGATACGTGCCCGTTTGAAACAGAGAACATATTGTGGTGTTCTGGAGCATCCTTATGGTGGTCTTCTGCATGACGATGTGGTCATGGGTACTAGGACGGACAGAACACAGGATCACGGCGATCAGATTGATGCCCAGGAAACACAATCCACGATTAGCCAGTGGGCACAGGACACGTTTGGACCCTCCTCGTCCAATCTCCGCATTGCCATACGGGCGAATGAGGAAATGGCAGAATTACTCAAAGCGTTGATCGTCAAGGGTCTTGAGGACAAAGCTGCCGAAGAAGTCGCTGATGTGTTTATCGTCCTCTACAGACTCGCCACTGAGTTGGGTCGCGACCTCCATGAGGATATCAACAAGAAAATGAAGATCAACCGAGCACGGACATGGACGCTGGACGGCTCAGGATGCGCCCAACATGTGAAGGAGACACAGAATGTTGTCCCTCAAAGTTGAGTTAGCGAACGCCTTTTATGAGACTCAGTCGTTCAAGTGGGACACTGAGACAGGGTTCACCCTCGCGTCCGGATTGAAGAGCCCCTTCTACGTCGATTGCCGGTCTTTGATGGCCCACCCAGGATCACGCCGTCTTGTCGCGCACCTCGCGTTCGAATCGCTGCGACCGGTCGAACTCGACTGTCTTGGCGGGCTGGAAATCGGCGCGATTTCTATAGCGACCAGCATATCGGATTTTGCGTTTGTGGCCCAGCCGCCAAGAACATGGCGGACTTTCGTGGTGCGGAAGCAGGCGAAAGATCATGGACTCGGAAAACTTATTGAAGGATCGTTTCAACCAGAGGATCGAGCCGTGATCGTGGACGATGTGCTCACAAGCGGCGGCTCGCTTCTTAAAGCTGTCGCGGCTGCCAGGGGGGCAGGTTTGACTGTGACCCATGCCTTGGTGATCGTCGATCGGAGGGAGCAGGATGGGCGGCGCAAGGTTGAAGCTAAGGGACTCACCCTTATCAGCCTACTAACCATCGACGACTTGACGAGTGCGCCCAACATGTGAAGGAGACACAGAATGGAACAGCATGAAGACCGATACATTGCCTTCCTCGTCCTGGCAATCGTCATACTTGCAGGTGCTGTACACTGGATGCACCTATGAACACAGAGAAGAATCACGACAATCCACCCATCTGCCAACACACAGAGAGTTTGATCTATTTTGATCAAAGCTACGGGTCATTGACTCAATGGCAAGTCTGTGATACGTGCCACGAACGATTCAATAGTATCACGACAGAAGAAGGAACGAGATGACACGACGATTGACACGATCCTCAAAAGATGTGATGCTCGAAAGAATAGACAGACTGAGAACCGCAGTGACAAAGAGAGAAGACCAAGAGACAGTTTCGTGCCTGGCATTGCTCGTCGCACAATACACACTACTTTCAAGTAGTTATGAATCATCTGCCGATTAGCTAGGATGGAGGGGGCAGATGGGTGGACTATCGAGGTCACAGGGAACCTGAAGATACCGATTTGCTTGCCGGGTAAGTGAAATGGGCACTAAATAGAAGTATACCGAAATGGTGCCGAAAAACACAGAGTCCTTTGATGCACGGAGGTAACCGCGATGTCTATGCAGCTACCAGAGAATGATAAGCTAGTCCGACTGATCCTGGGGTGTCTATTGTTTCGCCTGGGTGGGGAACAAACATTTACCGCTGAGGAGATCGATTTTATCTGCGCCGATGTCCGCGGTATTCAATTGATCTTGACTGTGGATAACAAACTGTTACTGAGGACCCGCGGTGCCAATGCGGTCCTGGACGGCGCTGAGAAGGGGGTCATACTATGAGTGACTTAGAATATTTCCAAGATCTCCTTCGCGGCGCAATCGACCCCACGTTGAAAGCGTTCTATGCCGCAAAGATCCGCGAATGTAACAATGGGGTCTTCAATGAAGGCTCTTACAGTCAGGGCCCTGTCAGATCATGATCTATTGGCAGGATATTTGCATAGTCGTGGGTCTTGGGGTCTTCACTGCGCTTGTGATGGCTGGAACCCTATGGCTGTTTGTGTACCTGGATCGTAGAAAGAATATCCAATGATTGAATCCATCGTCATACTCGTGCTGCTTGTGTTTGTGGCGTTCCTTCTCAACATAGTACCAGGTCCATAACGCTAACTGACTGATTAGATACCCCTTTGTCGGTACTTGACAGACCGCGGGTAATGTCGTATACTTGAATCATGGTACGATATCGCTTACTAGAGTTTGTTCGTGCGGATCACAAGCAGCATCGAATCCGCTTGTATGGTGAAATCCTGGGTATGGCATTGAGCATTGGTGTTGCATCGATGCTTGCGATCACGACACCACATCCCCCGATGTTACTGGCATACAGCATTTGGTTGGTCGCGTCCGCGATCCTCATGATGACCTCATGGTCCCGCGGTTCTGTGGGTCTGACCTTACTCTATGGCGCGTTCCTTGTGATTGATTGCATTGGCTTTGTGAGGACGCTATGACACACGATGACATGAACGCTGTTCGTGGTCGTATTGCGAAGCTTCGATGCTGGACTATCGACCGTGGGGTGACTGCGAGCGAGGCGGTGTTTGCCCTGAAGAAAATCGGTGAGTTAGAAGCGAAGCTCGGTGCACTCACCGAGCCCCATACGAGTTTCACGGACGACATGTATGACACAGCGCCGAATGCCTGTCAAGGGAATTTAAATAGACACTCACCGAGCCGCAGTGTCTATACACTCACAGGAACGCTGCGGTGCAAGTACTGTCAGGCATACTATGATCATGATAGGCAGTGTTGGAGGAAATCATGACCGACTGCAAACACGTTCGTTACCGTCGCACTCAGGCACACGATGTGGAGCGGCAGGCTGGGCAGGTTGGTTTTATTGCTTGGAAGACGGTCTTCCAGTGTCTAGACTGCCCTCAATCCTGGACTCCACCGATGCGGACTATCAACTTGGGGGAACACAGCGTCTAGAACCCCCACAAACGGCCCAGGACGGTCGATCCCCCTCTGTTCCACCCCTAGTAGCACCCTAGTTTTATGTGATCCCGAAGATCGTTTCGGGATCAAGCCTCTGTTTTCAATGAAATCAACCACTTACCATAGCCACATTCGAATTCTCTTGACTTCTTCCACCTGTATGCTATAATTAGTGTGCAGGGATTGAATGAACAGGGAGAATGTGATGAAACAAGTACAGTGCAGCACTTATGGTTGTGGGGGTTGTGGGGTACATGATGTTATCGCCGAAGCGGGGGACTACTACATTCTTGATAGTTGTCCTGTGGGTTGGAATCACGTGTGTCATGTCGCAGTACCCAAGACCGCAGTGACTGTGGTAAAGGAGGTGACATATAAAGTAGGCCAGAATTTTAAAATTGGGGACGATCTTGCTTTGTTAGCACAACTTAGCGCTAAGTTGTGTGTACTAATTATGTTTAAAAATGGTCTCAGGTATACCAAGCCTATTAAGGTTGGTAATTGTAAAAAGATTACTCAAGATGAACTCAATAGAATGTCGGGTACTCTCGCAGTCTTAGTTAACTAATCCGTAAAGGCATGTAGGAGGTGAGTTAAACAATGGAGGTATATGATGAAACAAGTACAGTTTAGAGCTAATGGTGTAGCATATAATGTCATTGCTGAAACAGAGGACTACTACATTATTGATCGTCGTCCTGATGATTGGGCTCAGGTATGTCGAGTTGCAGTACCCAAGACCGCAGTGACTGTAGTAAAAGAGGTGACATACAAAACAGGCCAGAGGTTTAAAATTGGGAACGATCTTGCTATTTTAGCGCAAACTAGCCATTCCTTGTATGCATTAATTAGTCTAGGAGATGGTAATAGATATACCGAACCTATTAGTGTGGGTAATTCTTATATAATTACCCAGGAAGAACTTAGCAGAATGTCGTATACTCTCGCAGTCTTAGTTAACTAAAACCGAAGATCGTTAGGGATTGGATGAACAAGGAGAATATGATGAAACAAGTACAGTTTAGAGCTAATGGTGTAGCATATAATGTCATTGCCGAAACAGAGGACTACTACATTCTTGATCGTCGTCCTGATCGTCCTGATCATTGGGCCCAGGTATGTCGAGTTGCAGTATGCAAGACCGCAGTGACTGTGGTAGAGGAGGTGACATATGAAATAGGCCAGAGATTTAAAGTT
>Ga0105050_10003221_pt1 | contig 22800 bp, 20 predicted proteins | sample FRY01_FD_78088 | JGI IMG/M metagenome (GOLD analysis project Ga0105050, IMG submission 78088) | Freshwater microbial communities from Lake Fryxell liftoff mats and glacier meltwater in Antarctica - FRY-01 | ecosystem: Environmental > Aquatic > Freshwater > Ice > Glacier meltwater ...
AGGCCCAGATTGCGCGCCAAATCCGCCCAGACTTGCTTACTGCGGCCCTCTGCGGGCTCGGCCGGGGGCTTTTTCAGGCCCATTCTTGGGCTGTCCGATGGCGTTTGAAAATCCTATTCGCGCCGGATCGTCGCGCTTGCCATCGCGCGAGTGCCCGCGCGCGGCCAACTCGCAGCAGCGCCCGGTCAGCCAGGTGGAGGTCAGGTCGTACAGCACCAGCGTGGCACCGGCCAGGTGCTGGCGTGCCAGGCGTCGCTCGATGGCACCTTGGGCCTCATGCAGCCAATCCAGCGCCCGGTACAGATCAGCAGCACGGTACTGACCCACGCCCAGCACGCGGCCCAGCGAAGTGCTGGCCGTCTCATCACACAGTTGGCGGTGGGTGGCCAGTTTGGAGGCTGGCTCGATGACGCGCGCGGCCAGCATGGCCAGCAGCAACGGCTGCAAGTCCTGGGGAGCTGAGCCGAACCACACCGCGGCGCCACAACCACGCGCACTGCCCAGCACCGCGGCCACGTGGCCGTGGGGCAGGCTGCGCTCGACGACAAAGACCTCCTGGGCACTGGGTACGGCCACGCCACCGCGCAGCAGCACCTTCAAGCCTTCGATCACCTCGGCGGACAGGCACGACAGGTTGGCCAGCGTGCGTTTGCGCACCTTGCCGTCCTCGCGGTAGGACTCGCGCAGGAGGACTGCGGGGGGAGAGTCGCGGTTGGGGACAGACTCGATGTACATGACTGCGTTTATACAATCAATCCACTGTCATTTCAACGAATAATTTGTTATTTACATGGCTACTAATATAACCAAAAAATAAGCCGAAACCCGCATGGATGCTGGGTTACGGCCCGTTCAGGGGCGAAAAGTTCGGCCTAGCGCGTTGCGCAAATGGATCGGCGAAATCGGCACCACGGCCAAATTCACCAGGAACCTGCTCACCCCACTTCGCAGCGTCTTCGAGGACGCTCTCAACGACGACCTGATCACTTTCAACCCATTCGACCGGATTGCGTTGACCAAACTGCTCAAGCAAACCGCCAGCAGCAGTGAATATGAGGTCGACCCGTTCACGTCCGAGGAGCGCGCCGCGCTGATCAGGTCCGCCAGAGCCGACGAGCGCGCGATGGTGCAGTTCTGGTTTTCCGCGGGGTTGCGGCCTGGCGAGTTGATGGCGCTGCGCTGGCCGAAGGTGGACTGGATCGCCAACAAGGTGCTGATTGACCGCAATCAGGTGGCCGGCGTCGAGAAGGGCCCGAAGACCGAGGCCGGTGTGCGCATGCTCGATCTGGACGAACTGGCAATCGCCGCGCTGATAGAACAGAAGGCGAGCAGTTTCCTGGCCAACGAGCACGTTTGGTTGAACCCACGCACAGGCAAGGCTTGGGAGACCGACGCGCAGATCCGGAAGACGCTGTGGCAACCGTTGTGCCAGCGCGCTGGCGTTCGGTATCGCAACCCATACCAGGTACGCCACAGCTACGCCAGCGGCCTGCTGACGAACGGGACCAACCCCTGGTACGTGGCGCAGCAACTAGGCCACGTCGACGTCCAGATGGTGTTTCGGATCTACGGCAAGTTCATTCCTGCCGACTACCGCAAGCCTACTTTGGCGCTCAAGGTAGTAGCCAATGACTGATTTCACGTGTGAATTTCGGTGTGAAATCCGTGTGAATCCAACGCCAATGAACGCCAATATCCGGAGGGTTGAACAGTCCAACGCCAATGACGTTTCATTGGCGTTGGTGTTCTTTTATGGTGGAGCTGGGGGCAATTGAATGAAGGGCTGTCACCCGCACCAGTGCTGACTGATTTGATTCCGGGTACCGGCTTTACCCCCTGCTGTTCCCCACTATTGAATCAGGTTGACAACAACTGGTCCATTTGACAGTTCAGGTCACCCAATTGAACGCTGCTCTGCCCAAGCGTCCAATCGATAAATTGAACAGGGACCAATTGCCATCGCAGATGCGCCGGTGGGGTGAGTTCGAGGACGGCTTCCACAGCCACTGATCATTCCTCAAACAATTCAGAGTGCGTGCCCGCGCGCACGAAGATAATGACTCCGCCATCGAGCCGGTAAATCAGCAGAAAGTCCCCACCAATATGGCATTCACGGTGATCGGACCAGTCACCTTTGAGTGGATGGTCCAGCCACTCGGGGCCGAGCGGAAAGTCGTTGGAGATGAGCAGCAGCATCGCCTCCTTCAGGCGCTTGAGGTCATATCGTCCCGAGCGGGAAAGTCGCTCCCAATCCTTGAGGAAGGTCTTGGTGTAATCGCACGCCCTGGGCGGTGCTGCCCGTTTACTGCCGGCCGGCTTTTTCGAGGTCACCGAACATGGCCTCAGCTGACTCAAACCGGGCTGCACGGGCCTTGACAATCTTGTGGCCTTCCTTCATCGCAACACGGGTCTGCGCATTCGGTACCTTGAGCTCCAGCGGGAAGGCCTGGTCATTGACCACGCGCTTGAGCAGGATGCGCACCGCATCTGACATAGACAGACCCATGACTGCCAGAGCCTCGCTGGCTTGCACCTTGATCTCCTCGTCCACCCGGATATGCAGCATTGTTGAATGGGCCATGATCGATTCCTCCGTTTTCACGGATTCTGTATCTCTTTTGCGATACAGTCAAGCGTGGAACTTTACGAATTCAATGGAACGAAAAAAACCCGGGTTTCATAGGAGAAACCCGGGTTCTTGAGACGTCACCGGACGTTACCGGATCAGTGTCGCTGGCAGCTGCGCAAGGTCATGGCTCACTGGCGCCAGCGCCTTCTGTGCCTGCTGGTATAGCGCGAAAAGTTGTGTGTAATACGCATGACGCTTGGCGTCAGGCGCGATCACTTCCCCCTCGCTGATGCACTGCGCGGCCGCAGCGGCTTCATTCGCGAACACCCCTGCGCCCACACCGGCGAGCAGGGCCGCGCCGAACGAAGCGTCGGTCACCGCCGGCAGGGTGATGCGTACGCCCAGCACATCTGCGAAGACACTGCGCCACAGCGCGCTTTTCGCACCGCCCCAGATGGCGCGATGATCAGTTCGTGGTGTACATCAGTCACCCCAGTAGAAATCGCGCCGGCCACCATCCATGCATACCAGCTCGCCGTTGATGAACGCCGCCTGGCGCGAGCAAAGGAAGGTAACAAGCGACGCAACTTCCTCTGGCGCGCATGTGCGGCCGATGGGGTTCTGCTTTTTCACCCGCTCGCGCATCTCGGACGTGAAGTTGGCGATCAGCTCGGTCTCCACATAGCCTGGCGCGATTGCATTGGCTGTGATGCCCAACCGCCCGACTTCGCGGGCCATCGTGGCGGTGAAACCGGCGATGCCTGCCTTGGCCGCCGAATAGTGCGACACGCCCGGCCGTCCGCCGCCAGTAAAGTTCATCGACGACGTGTTGATGATCCGCCCGAACAAGTTGGTCTTCATAGCTGGAATAGCCGCACGCGACCAAAGGAAGGTACTGCGCATGTGCACGTGCACCATGAGGTCCCAGGCCTGCACCGGCATTTCTTCCACAGGATAGAGCGGTCTCACGGCCAGACCTGCGTTGTTGACCAGGATGTCCAGCCGGCCAAAGCCCTGCACGACCGCGGCAACGATGCGATTGGCAGTGACCTCGTCGGCCGCGTCGCCGACGTAGGCCTCGGCCTTCACGCCGAGTGAGCGCAAGGACTCCATAGATTGCTGGGCGTTGTCCGCGTCCAGGTCGTTCACCGCCACATGAACACCCTCGGCAGCCAGGGCCAAAGCCTCTGCCAAGCCGATGCCGCGTCCCGCGCCGGTGATCAGCGCGACCTTATCTTTCAAGCCAAAATCCATGGGAATATCTCCGTACACCGGTCAAAGCCGGCAAAGTGTTGAGAACAAAAGAGCCATACGTTGAAAGCTTAGCCAGCGATGGCGGCCCCGAGCCATGCGTGCACATCCGGGAGGGTGTAGGCGAAGCACTGAAGGCCACACTGTGGCCGTCGCTTTGTCGAGACGCCATGGACCCCGCGTGATCACAGAGGCTGCACAGGCACGGAAACAATTTGCACAGGAACCGGGAGGTCCCGCGTTTTTCGGCACCACACTGGAAAGTGCTGGATGCAGAGTGCATCGTGAAGTCCTAGGGTGTACGACAATGCGCACCAAACTGCACACGGTCGAAGATGGGTTGCCAAGGCGCATGCAACGCGCTATCGCCGAGCGGGGCCAGAACCTGCGCTTGGTGGCAGGCAGACTTGCTCGGTACCTCGTCGTACCCTGCGTCGGGGCACGGCTGGCGACGTTCAGCCTCCAGGCGCCAGGCCTGTGGCACCGTACGAAGTGCGGGCGCAGTCAACCCAGGAGCCAGACGTGAAAACGCATGCACAAACTCATCATTCACTGGCCGCCTCCTGCGCGTATCTCCTTTCTCTAGCCGCACCAGCGTTTGACCTTCACCAACCAAGGCAGGCGCCGCGTACGTTAGCCCCGCATTTGCGAAGCTATGAATGGCGTGCTCGGTGACTGGCATTCCAATTTCGATTTGCAAGTTCCAAATCGGATAACGCTACCGGACGAACTGCAACGCCACCTGGTGTGCTCAGCGGGCCACGAGCATCGCTGGCAGCTGCGCAAGGCCATGGTTCACTGGCGCCAGCGCCTTCTGTGCCTGCTGGTATAGCGCGAAAAGTTGCGTGTAATAGGCATGGCGCTTGGCGTCAGGCTCGATCACCTCCACCTCGCTGATGCACTGCGCGGCCGCCGCGGCTTCATTAGCGAAAATCCCTGCGCCCACACCGGCGAGCAAGGCCGCGCCGAACGAGGCGTCAGTCACCGCCGGCAGGGTGATGCGTACGCCCAGCACATCTGCGACGATACTGCGCCATAGCGCGCTTTTCGCACCGCCCCCGATGATGCGAGCGGCCGCGATGGTCATATCTTGGGCGCGGAACTGCTCCTGGATCTCGCGCAGCGAGAAGGCGATGCCTTCGTACACCGCCCGCACGAAGTGGCCCTTGTCGTGGCGGAAGGTCATGCCCACGAAATCGGCGCGCAGCAAAGGGTCCCAATGAGGCGCTCGCTCACCCTGCAGGTACGGGTGGAACAGCAGGCCGTCTGCGCCGGGCGGCACAGTGGCGGCCAGGCGGTCCATTTCCGCGTAGGCCTCAGAGCCCGAGACGCCTGGCGCCATGAAGAAGCGGTCACGCACCCAGCGGTGGGCCGAGGCGCAACTATTGGTACCCGTGATGGTGTACCAGAGCCCCGGCACCGCCAATGGGTAGTTGATCAGAGTAGGGTGTACATGGGCTGATGCATCCACTACGCTTAGCGTGCCGGCGGTGGCCAGCTTCACCGTGCCGTCCCCTGGCTTGACCGAGCCAGCGCCGAAGGTTTCGATGGAGGTGTCCGAGGTGCCGCAAACCACCAGTGTGCCAGCAGCCAATCCGCAGGCGCGCGCCGCCTCTTCGGTGACCTTGCCAACCACAGTCGTGGGTGTGACCAGTGGCGGCAGTGTGTCCACGTTCCAGCCAATCAGCTCGCACAGTTCCTTGGACCAGCAATCGCCTGAAACATCGAACATCAGCGTGCCCACAGCCTCGGTGCGGTCGGTCTCCCAGGTGCCGGTGAGCTGAGCGCGCAGCCAGTCCTTGGCCACATAGACACGGCGTGTGGCAGCCACCACCTCTGGCTCATGCCTGGCCAGCCACATGAGCTGCGGCAAAGTCCAGGTGGGCGTGACGCGGTTCATCGCGATCTGCAGGATGCGGTCGCCGGCGAGTTCCTGCAATTCGCGGCACTCTTCACCGCTGCGCTGGTCACTCCACAGGATTGCGGGGCGAAGCACTCGCCCAGCACCGTCCTCGAGCACTGGTGTATGCGCGCCTGCGCTGAAAGACACGGCGACGATATCGCTGGCGGACAAGCCGGCTTCGGCCAGCGCGCGCGGTACCGTATCGCAGATGGCAAGCCACCATTCATGCGGGTCCTGTTCACTCCAGCGCGGTTGGGGGGAATGGGTCTTCACGTCCATCGACGCGGCGCCGGCCACGCCACCGTCGCTGCCGACGATCATGGTCTTCAGGCTGCCAGCACCCAGGTCGATACCCATCAGCCATGCCGTGCTCATGATGACACTCCGCTGTCGGCGTTGATGACGCGCGCACCTGTTGCGGGCCGCAGCCCCAGTTTGCCAGGGTTGAGCAGGTTCTGCGGGTCGATGCCGTCCTTGAGGATTTGCAGCATGTCCAGACCAACATTTAGTTCCTGCGTCAGCCACTTATTGCGGAAGATGCCTGCGCCATGGTGATGAGCGACCGTGCCACCCATAGCCAAGCAGGTGCTTTGCACAACGTCCCAAGCACGGGAATGCAGCGGTAACGCTTCCGTTTGCGGCATCGGCGGCAACCGCAACGTCATGTACTGGCAAGCACCTTCGGTGTAAATATGGGACCAGTGGGCCGCGAAGTAAAAGCGGTTATCGACTGCCGCCACCTCGACGGTTACGCGTTCATAGAATGCCGCCAACTGGCTCCATGGCATCGCGACCTCGATGGTGTCCATGTAGTAGCCCTGCGCCTGCCACTTGGCGGAGTAGGATTCGTAGCGCACCTCTTCCCAGTGGCGGTAGGGAGTGTCGTCCGTGGCGCGTATGGCGCCGTGCCTGGCGCAGATGGCCAGCGTGAGTTCCTCCTCCACCTGCGCGAGCCGCGCCGGACCTGCAAATTTCAGAATGCACAGGATCGGGCGTTTGGCGAATTCGGCGATGCCTTCGGTGCGCTGCCCGCTTTCGGTTTCGTCGTACAGGCGCATCACCTGCGGACGCAGTTCGGACTGGAGTGTTTCGCGCAGCGCGTCGAAGCCGGCTTGGCGCGACGGAAACGCCACAACTACGCCCTGCTCATGCTCAGGCTTGCGCCAAATACGCAGGGTCAGCTCGGTGATGAAACCGAAGACCCCTTCGGATCCGACCATCAGGTCCTTGATGCTCGGGCCGACAGAGCGCCGCGCGGCCGGACGCACCCCCAGCGCGCGCCCGTCCGGGAGCACCGCTTTAAGCCCAACCAAGATGTCTTCAATCTTTCCATACCGCGACGACGCCTGGCCGGCGCCGCGGCAGGCGGCCCATCCGCCCACTGTGGAAATGTAGATCGACTGGGGAAGGTGCCCGCAGGTGTAGCCGCGGCGGTTGAGTTCGGCCTCAAAAGAGCCGCCATTCATGCCTGCCTGCACGGTGACCGTCGCGTCGGTTTCGTTAAGTTCGAGGATTGCGTCCATTCGCTTGAGGTCGACGATGACTTCGCACGACATCGGCGTCGTGCCGCCCAATACGCCTGAGCCCGCACCAAAGGGGATCAGCCGCAAGCCATGCTTGTTGGCCAGTTGCACCAGATGCGTCAGCTGGGTGCTATCCGCCGGCGAAACCACTGCAGACGCCAGGGTGCCGGGAAGGTCGCCGATGCGGCGGCGGAAGTTGCTCCACGGCATGCGGTCCAGACTGTGCGCCAGACGCTCCGCAATGCCTGTGGCCACGTGCCGGCTTCCGACCAAGTCGGTAATCTGCTGCAGGACCCGTGGCGGCAGGTCAATGGCGCGCCAGTTGGGAGAGAGGGTGGTCGGCGCAGGAGCGAGGGATAAGTCGTCGGAGATGGCGCCGACAGAGGCTGCCGGTGTAGCGCCAGTGAGCGAAATGTTCATGAATCTCTCAGTTAATTGTTATACGCTGGCATTGCGAAAAAATGGCACAAGGCCTCTGTTCTGACATCGTCTTCTCGCAAGGGTTTTCCCTATGCGCAATCGATTGTTCAATCGTATGCGATCGAGGTATCATCTGTCAACGACCCCGCATTCAGAAAAGCTATTAATTTCCAAATTGACAGACTTTATGACAGCGCTATCATTGCTTCACTTGCCAACATCGGAGATGGCTTTATTTGCCGCCTAGAGACCCATGTCTACATATGTCATTCGCCGACTGGCTTCTCTGGTGCCTACATTCCTGCTGGCCAGCGTCATCGTGTTCGCCGCAATCCGTCTGATCCCGGGCGACGTGATCGACATGATGATGGCGCAGAACGACATTGGCGCCAATTCCAAGACCCGGGACCAACTGGTTGCCGCAATGGGGTTGGACAAGCCCATGCACGTCCAGTACTTCCACTGGATATCTGCCATCGTGCTGAAATTCGACATGGGGCGCTCGCTCTGGACCAACGAAAGCGTGACGTCGATGATCCTGGAGCGCCTGCCCGCCACCCTGTACCTGGGTGGGCTGGCGATCTTCTTTGCGCTGGTGATCGCCATTCCCATCGGTGTGCTGTCCGCCGTGCGACAGGACACGGCAGCGGACTATGTGGGTCGTTCGATCGCCATTGCCGCGTTGGCGGTGCCAGTATTTTGGCTGGGTACCATGGTCATTGTTCTGCCGGCAGTGTGGTGGGGCTTCGCACCCACTACTGACTATGTAGGATTCACCACCGACCCCTGGCTGAGCCTCAAGCAAATGGCGCTGCCGGCGCTGGTGCTGGGCATTGCACTGTCGGGTATCACCATGCGCATGACACGCACTATGGTGCTGGAGGTGCTTCGCCAGGACTTCGTGCGCACCGCTTGGGCCAAGGGCTTGGACGAACGGACCATCATCATGCGGCACGTCATGAAGAATGCCCTGCTGCCAGTGATCACCATCATCGGCATGCAAGTGCCGCTGGTGCTGGGCGGCGCGGTCGTAGTTGAACAAATCTTCGTGGTCTCGGGCATGGGCCAGCTGTTGCTGGATGCTGTCTCTAAACGTGATTACCCGCTGATCAGCGGCATCTTCCTGGTGGTAGGCGTGGGCGTGATGCTGATCAACCTTCTGGTCGACTTGAGCTACGGCCTGCTCGACCCCAAGATCCGGCAAGGATGAATGCCATGATGAGCACCTCATTGCCCCAAGCCGTCCCGGTCCTGTCTGAGCGACGCCATCCGGCGCGCGAATTCATCACCCAGCTATTCCTTCGTAAGCCGTTGGGTGCGTTTGGAGGCACCCTTCTCTTCCTGCTGGTGGTGGTGGCGGTGTTCGCCGACATCATCGCGCCTTTCGGGCTCAACGACGTGGACCCGATCTCTGCCATGCAGAGGCCGTCCCTGACCAACCTTTTCGGGACTGACCAGTTGGGTCGCGACGTGTTCACGCGCATTGTCTACGGCGCGCGCATTTCGGTGATCATCGCCATCAGCGCCGCGCTTCTGGGTTTGCTCATTTCTGTCGTTTTGGGTGTCGTAGCCGGCTATTTCGGCGGCAAGATCGACAGCGCCACTCAGCGCTTCGTAGACGCATGGATGAGCTTTCCCGACCTGATCGTGCTGATCGTGGGCGTGTCCGTGCTGGGTACAGGCATGGGGCAGCTCATTGTGCTGCTGGCCCTGCTGTACGGCATATCCGGATCGCGCATCGTGCGCGGCTCGGTGCTGTCCGCGCGGGAGCACCTATATGTCCATGCGGGGCATTCGTTCGGTGCAACCGATTGGCACGTAATCCGCGTGCACATCCTGCCCACTATCGCTGCCCCGCTCATCGTGCTGTTCACCACGCGTCTGGGGGCAGTAATTCTGGCCGAGTCGAGCCTGTCTTTTCTGGGCCTGGGTGTTCCTCCACCGGCCCCCACTTGGGGCGGCATGCTGAGCGGCAGCCGCAGCTACATGTTCCAGAATCCCTGGCTCGTGGTCGCACCCGGCCTCGCGATCACGCTCGTGGTCTACAGCGTAAACATCTTTGGCGACGCATTGCGCGACCTGCTTGATCCACGCCAACGCGGCCAGAGCGGGCGCATTTCCTGAAGCACACATCCACTTTCCAAAAGGAGACATCTCAATGAACAAGTCTTTCCTGCTGCAGATTACCGCAGCCACCGCACTCGCAGTGAGTGCTTTGACCACGCAGGCACAGACACCCGTCGCGCCCCAGGCTCCGCAATACGGAGGGTCGCTTACGGTGTCGCCCTACCAATTCGGTCTGTCGGCGTTGTCCTGGGACCCGGCCGACTGGAATTGGAAAGTCAATGTGGACGCCGGTCCCTATATGGAGCAGCTGATGGTCGGCGATCTCAGCAAAGGCATTCGGGGCGGCGGTACCTACCGCTTTTCGAGCGAGGCATATGTCCCCCCGTCCGTTCTGCGCGGAGAGTTGATCGAGAGCTGGAAACTCAACGAAAAGCCATTGTCAATCGAGATGAAACTACGCCAGGGCGTGATGTGGCAGGCGCGTGAAGGCGTGATGGCGGAACGCGAATTCATTGCCGAGGACGTGGTCTATGCGTTCAACCGCCAAATCAAGAGTCCGAAGGCCGTAAAGGATCATTTTGAATTTATCGACCGGGTCGAGACCAAGGACAAGCATACCGTCATCTTTTACCTGAACAAGTACAACGCTGAGTGGGAAGTGCGCCTTGGCTACGGCTTCTACTTCGCGTTGATGCCCAAGGAAGTCGCCGAGGCACCCAACGGCGGGGGCACCAACTGGCGCAACGCGAGTGGCACCGGACCATTCAAGATCACCGACTTCGTGCAGGGCAGCCACGGCACCTACACAAAGAACCAAGGCTACTGGGATTCTGAGCGCATCGCCGGCAAAAGCTACAAGTTGCCATTCGTCAATACGCTGACCATCCGCACTATCCGCGACCAGCAGACCCGCATGGCGGCGTTCCGCACCGGCAAGATCGACGTGCTGCTTAACGCAAGCTGGAAGGACGTCGAACAGATCAAGTCGATCATGCCCAACCTGAAGTTCCGCGAGAACCCGCACTTCGGCGGCACGGCGCTTGCGTTGCGCACGGACATGAAGCCGTTCGACGACATCCGCGTGCGCCGCGCGATGAACATGGCAGTGGACAAGCAGGCCATCCTGAAGAGCTTCTACGGCGGTGCCGCTGCACTCGTTCACATGCCCATGAGCTCGGGCTGGACCGACTACTACACACCGGTCGACAAGATGCCGCCCGCCGTGCGTGAACTGTACGAGTTCAATCCGGCCAAGGCCAAGGAACTGCTTGCGCAGGCCGGCCACCCCAACGGCTTCGAGTTCAAAATGCAGATCGCCACCAACGTACCCGAGTCGGTAGAGGTGGCCCAGTTGGTCGCCGCCTACCTGGCGCGCATTGGTGTGAAGATGACCATAGAGACGCTGGAGTACGGCGCCTACATGAGCATCATGACCACAAGCAAGCACGGCCCCGGTTACTGGCACCAGGTCGGCCTGTCCAATCCGACGATGTCCCTGGACAAGTTGTTCAGCTCCGATTCCGCCTGGAACACGCCGCGCCTGAAGGATCCAAAAATCGACCAGGCGCTTGAGCAGATCATGGCCGAGCGTGACGAGGCCAAGCGCATTCCTTTGGTCAAGGCGCTAAATCAGTATGCGATGGAGCAAGCTCCCTTCATATTCTTGCCTGTGCCCAATTCATTCGTGGTGTGGTGGCCGTGGGTTAAAAATTACGAGGGCGAACAGGCCGTAGGCGCCCAGCGCAATGCGCCAATCTGGGCCCGCGTCTGGATCGACGAGGCGCTGAAGAAGCAGATGGGATTCTGATCCAGCATGAGTTCCCTGCCTCCACTCCACCCCTCGACATCGATGCCGCTGCTCGACGTGCGTGGCTTGTCGCTACGAATCGCAACCGACCGCGGTGACCTGCGTGCAGTGCAGGAGGTCTCTTTCCAGGTCCATCCGGGTCAGGTGGTTGCCATCGTTGGCGAAAGCGGTGCGGGCAAGAGCGTCACCGCGCTGTCGGTGCTGCGGCTGCTGCCGATGCCGCCAGTGCGGGTGACGGGAGGCGGCATATTCCTGAACGGTCGCGATCTGCTAAAGCTCAGCACCGCGCAAATGCGCGATGTGCGCGGCAATGAGGTGAGCATGGTGTTCCAGGAACCGATGACGGCGCTCAACCCGGCCTTGCGAATCTGGCGACAGATTGCCGAACCGCTGGTACGCCATCGCGGCATGAACTGGACGCAGGCACGCAAGCGGGCAGTCGAACTGCTGGCCGAGGTGCAGATACCCGATCCGCAGGACCGCGCCGAAGCCTATCCTCACCAGTTCAGCGGCGGCATGCGTCAACGGGTGATGATCGCGATCGCGCTGGCCTGCGAGCCCAAAGTCATCGTCGCCGATGAGCCGACCACCGCGCTTGACGTTACCGTGCAGGCTCAGATTTTGTCGCTCCTGACCGAGTTGACCCGCGGCCGCGGCGGCGCGTTGCTGCTGATCACCCACGACCTGGGGGTGGTGGCGCGCTATGCTGATTTCGTGAACGTGATGTACGCAGGACGTATCGTGGAGGCGGGTCCTGCGCGTGAGATCTACCGTAACCCTCGCCACCCCTACACACGTGCGCTGATGCATTCGATTCCCAGAATCACCGGTCCGATCAATGATCGGCTCGATGCCATCCCCGGCCAGCCGCCGACCCTGGTCGAGGACTTCGCCGGGTGCGCCTTCGCACCTCGCTGCACGATGGCTACCGCACGCTGCCACAGCGATAGGCCACCGCTTGAGACCATTGCCGCTCTGCACCAGAGAGCCTGCTGGAACCTGTGATGACCTCGACGCCAACTCTTCTAGATGTTCAGAATTTGAGCGTCCACTATGCCGGAACCCGCAAGATGTTCGGTAGCGACAATGCGCCCATCAAGGCGGTGCAGGGTGTATCGTTGACGCTGCGTGAGGGGGAAACACTTGGTCTAGTGGGAGAAAGCGGCTGCGGCAAGACCACTACGGGCCAGGCCATCTTGCGCCTGTTGCCCAACAACGGCGGCAGCATCAACTTCATGGGTGAAGACATCACCCGGTACGACCGCGCCCGCATGCGTCCGCTGCGCCGCAAGATGCAGGTGGTCTACCAGGACCCGTTCGGCTCTCTCAACCCGCGCATGACTGCCGCGGAACTCGTGGCCGAGCCGCTGGTGGTGCACCGCATCGTCGCGTCGCGGGCCGAGCGGCGTGAGCGCGCTGCAGAACTGCTGGATACGGTCGGCCTGGGTTCGCGCATGCTGGACCGCTATCCGCACGAATTCAGCGGCGGCCAGCGCCAGCGTCTGGCTATCGCACGGGCGCTGTCGGTGCGACCGCAGATGCTATTGTGCGACGAACCGGTGTCGGCACTCGATGTGTCCATCCAGGCCCAGGTTCTCAATCTGTTCCTGGATCTGAAAGAGCGATATGCGCTGTCCTACCTATTTGTATCGCACGACCTGGCCGTGGTCCGCCATGTGAGCGATCGCGTGGCCGTGATGTATCTGGGGCGTATCGTCGAGACCGCTTCACGCGATGACCTGTACCGCGAGCCGCTACATCCGTACACCCGTATTCTTTTGAGCGCGGTGGCCGTGCCTGATCCAGACCTCGAGCGTTCTCGTCCCTTCGCGCCGCCTAAGGGCGAAGTGCCCAGCGTAGTCCGCCCGCCGAGCGGCTGCCCGTTTCATCCGCGTTGCCCCCAGGCCATTGCGCGCTGCGCGCAGGAACTGCCGCTGCCGCGCGCGGTCGGCTCCGGCCGCATCGTGGCCTGCCATCTGTATGAGGACAGCGTGGACGTATCTGCCGCAATCGCGGCTTCCTCCGCCGACGCACGCACCGCCGCCCATCATTTGCAAACCACCCAACCATGACCTTGCCTTTCGAGAACCTTTCCGGGAACACCTACCGCAGCAGTCCGCAACCCGTGCTAGCGCGCGATCCCGCGGCGCCCACGCACGCTCCCAATGTCGTGTTCATCGTGCTCGACGACGTGGGCTTTGCCCACCTGGGTTGTTATGGTTCGACCATTGACACGCCGAACATCGACGCGTTGGCGGCGGGCGGACTGCGCTACACCAACTTCAACACCACAGCCATGTGTTCACCCACGCGGGCGTCGCTGCTCACTGGGCGCAACCACCATGCCGTGGGCATGGGCACCATCGCCGACTGGTGTACCGGCCAGCCGGGCTACATGGGCGAGATCAGCCGGGCGGCTGCAACGCTTCCCGAGATGCTGCGACCCCACGGCTATAACAGCTACGCCACGGGTAAGTGGCATCTTTCGCGCGGCCGCGACGGCACGGCAGCTGGCCCGTTTGACCACTGGCCTCTGGGTCGTGGTTTCGATCAGTACTATGGCTTCCTGCATGCGTTGGCAGACCACTGGAATCCGGAGCTGTTTCGCGACAACCATGCTATCGACACGCCGCGCCGACCCGGGTATCACCTTACCGATGACCTGATCGACGAATCCATCGCCTTCATCAGGGATCAGCAGGGCCCGTCGCCTGGCAAGCCGTTCTTCTCGTACGTTGCGCTCGGTGCGTGCCACTCGCCGCATCACGCGCCTCAGGAATACATAGACAAATACAAGGGCCGCTTCGACGGCGGATGGGACGAGGCGCGTGAACAATGGTTTGCCCGTCAGTTGGCGCTTGGCATTGCCCCTGCGGGCACGAAGCTCACGCCGCGCAACCCCAAGGTGCGGGCGTGGTCGGCGCTGACCGACGACGAGCGCCGCCTGGCCGCTCGCATGCAGGAGGTGTTCGCCGCTTTCCTGGACCACACTGACGCCCAGATCGGCAGGCTGATCGACTATCTGCGTGACAACGCGCTGCTCGACAACACCCTGCTGGTGCTGATGTCGGACAACGGCGCGAGCGACGAAGGCGGTGAGCATGGTGACTTGAACATCCGTCGCCATTACAGCTTCCTGCCGGAGCATTTCGACGAACTGCTCGCCAACATCGACCGCTTCGGTAGCGAATACACCTACAACAACTATCCTGCGGGGTGGGGCCACGCGGGCAACACGCCCCACAAGTGGTTCAAGATTGACACGCACGGAGGTGGCATTCGTGACCCGTTGATCATCCACTGGCCGGCCGGCATCAAGCAGGCAGGAGGCATTCGTAACCAGTACCACCACTGCACAGACCTCGTCCCCACCGTACTCGAGCTGCTGGGTCTGCAAGCACCCGGGGTGTACCAGGGGCAGGCACAGCTGCCGATCGACGGCGTGAGCATGGCCTACACCTTTGCCAGCGCAGCGGCACCCAATCGCAAGCAGGTGCAGTACTATGAAATGCTCGGCGACCGGGGCATCTGGAGCGGTGGCTGGAAGGCTGTGACGCACCACGAAAAAGGTACGGACTTTGCAAACGACCGGTGGGAGCTGTACCACCTGGACAAGGATTTTTCTGAAAGCGAGGACGTGGCCGACCAGTACCCCGAAAAGCTGGAAGAGCTGGTGCGCCTGTGGTGGGCCGAGGCACGGTCCCACAAGGTGCTGCCGCTTGATGATCGCGACCGCGAACGCGCGCTGCGCAGTTTCCGCCGCGACGCGCGCAAGCGCTACCGATTCCAACCGCACACGCGCCGACTTGATCGGGCGGCAACGCCTCCGATGGCCAATCGATCATTTCGCATCACGGCGGATGCCGAGACCGGACCGGATGCGGAAGGCGTGCTGTTCTCCGCAGGCGGGCGGTTCGGCGGCTATGTCATGTTCGTACAGGACGGCCGACTCGTCTATGAGTACAACGGGCCTTATGTACGCTGGACGGCCGAGTCGCCGATGCGGCTTCCCGCTGGGCGCCACGCGCTGGAATTCGATTTCGTGAAGACCGCGCCCTTTGCCGGAACTGGCACATTGCGCGTCGATGGCCAGGCGGTGGCCATTGTCGAGATGAAAGATATGTGGCAGACCCAGCCCAACGCCGGGGGCACCCATTGCGGCCGGGACGACGGTAGTCCGGTGAGCGAGCGCTACCGTTGCCCATGTGCCTACAACCGCACGCTGCACGATGTGGTGATCGAGGTCGGCGACGACTACGCACCAGAATCGCGCATGGAATACCTGCTCGCCATGAGCGAGGATTGAGCGACGGCAATGCGTGCCTCACCGGCGACCCTCAGCGACGTCGCTGCGCTTGCGGGCGTTGACGCATCGACCGTCTCGCGCGTTCTCAACGGGCAGGCCCGCCACCGTGTTGCCAGCCAGACGCGCGAACGCATCATGCAGGCTGCGCAGTCGCTGTCCTACCAGCCCAATGTGCTGGCGCGGGGTCTGCGCATGGCGCGAACCAATTCACTCTGCATCGTGGTGCCGTTCCTGGATAGTCCAGTGTTCACATCGATCATCGAAGGCGCGCAAGGCGCAGCACGTGAACTAGGCTATTCGCTGCTCATCGCCCACATTGCCGATAACACGGCTGAGGACGTCACCTACGAACGACTGGGCCAGATACTCCAGGTCGACGGACTGCTGGTGTCCACAGTCGACGAGGACAGTGTCACGGTGCAGGCGGTCAAGCGCGCCAAGCTGCCATTCGTGATTCTCAATCGGCAGGTCGCAGGCGTACCGGGTTGCATTTCATTCGACATGCGGCTGGCAACGAAAATGGCGATGGACCACCTGATCGGACTGGGACACAGGCGTATTTCGCACTTGGGCGCGCCTCCGGGCAAGTCGTCCGGTACGCGCATGGACGGGTACCGCGAGGCGCTGGATAGCGCCGGCATTCCATTCGATCCAGCCCTGGTTGCCATATCTGGCTATACCGTCGCTGGCGGCGCGGCCGCCATGGGTGAGCTTCTGCAGCGGCCTGGTCCCAGGCCTACCGCAGTGTTCCCACTCACGCTGGCGGCGGCGCTCGGCGCCATGATGGAATTGCGTGCGAAGGGGATCGCTGTGCCGCAGCAGATGTCGATAGTGACGATCCACGACTCCATTGGAGCCAAGTTGATGTGGCCGCCGCTGACCACGGTGCGCATGCCCACGCGCGCCGTGGGAGAGTTGGGGGTGCGCTCGCTGGTGGAGATGTTGAATTCCGGCGAGCCGCGGCCCGGGTCGATGCTGGCGCCATTGCAACTGATGCTGCGCGGATCTACCGCGCCGCCCTCGAGCTGACATGGCCGGAGTCACGTTGCTGGTGCGTGGGCTGCGCGCGGCGAGTCGAGGCGCGCGCGACGATCTCGAAGCCGAGGTCGACGATTTTTTCAGCCGGGGTTTCACCCCGGATACGTTGCACCAACAGGTGCGCCGATACCGAGCCGACTTCGTACCGGCGCAGCCGCACAGTGGTGAGGGCCGGCACGAACTCCTGCGCAAGGTCGATGTCGTCGAAACCAGCGATTCCGATGTCGTCCGGCACGCGGATGCCGCGTCGCGCCGCTTCGAGCAGACAGCCTACGGCGATCACATCGTTGGTGCAGAAGATGGCATCCACGTCCGGCTGCGCGGCCAACAGATCGACCAAGGCCTTGGCGCCGGCCGCCAGGCGAATTTCGCTCGTGATCATCAGACCCGGGTCCTGCGCCAGTTTCAGGTCTTTCACAGCCTGCTGATAGCCGGCGCGGCGCGCGACCGTGCGGTCGTTATTGAGGTAAGAGGTGGAAATCAGCCCGATCTTGCGGTAGCCGCAGCGCGCCAGGTGTTCGACCATGGCATAGCAAGCGGCTTCGTTTGAATAGCCGACCATCATGTCAATCGGAGTGCCGGTGGTGGTGGAGGTCTCGACCACAGGTATGCCGGCGCGCGCCAGCATGCTGCGTGTGCGTTCGTCATGGGTCGTGCCCGTGAGCGACAGGCCACTGACCCGCTGGCCCAGGAATGCCATGACGTGTTGGAATTCCACCTGCGGCGAATAGTCCGAGATGCCAAGCAGAAGATGAAAGCCTTCGTCCCGGAGCACCTCGGTCATGCCACGAACTCGGTCGGCAAAGGTGGAATTTGTAATGTGGGGAATCACCAAGCCGACCGTGCGCGATTTGCTGGACGCCAAACCCCCTGCCAGGTGGTTGGGGATATAGCCCACTTCTTCAATGGCGGCCCAGACCGCGTTGCGCGTGGCCTCGGACACCGTGTCGGGTTTGTTTAGCGTTCGTGAAACCGTGATCGGTGACACACATGCGACGCGCGCTACCTCTTCGATCCGCACACTTCGCACGCCGCTTCCGCCGGCGGCCGCTCCTGTCGATGCAACCGGGTCGGCCGAAGCCGCCGGGATTGCATGGGGCGCGTCAGTTGTTTGTTTTCTTGCCATGGTCAAAATGATAGCGCTGTTATCGATATTGATGTCGCTTGATTGACATGCCAATCTATAGTATTTGCCAATAAAGAATTCACATTCAGAAAATTTCCGGGAGCTAACTGTTCCTCCAAGATTACCTGTCTATTGACATATAAAATGACAGCGCTACCATTTGATTCAGTTTATGTGTTTGACGCCCGCCCTCTTATCTTTTTCAGGAACTCTTTATGTCCGTCATTGATTCCATTGAGCTTTACTTGGTCCAGACGCCGTTGCCCGCGCCATTCTCCCCAGCGTGGGTAATCAACGGAACTCGCCGATCGTCCACCTACTACGTGGCGCGCATCCGTACCGACGACGGGGTACAGGGTTTCAGCGCGATGTCGGGTTCTGGCCGTGAGCGCGCCGGCATCGGAGACTTCCTGGCCCATGCACTGCTAGGCAAGGACCCGACCGACATCGATCACGTGCTTGAGATGTTGCGCGTGCCAGGCTACGGCGGCATCCGAAATTTCTGGATCGAACCGGCCTTCTGGGACATCAAGGGCAAGCTCGCTGGCAAGCCGGTGTATGAACTACTGGGCGGCAAGGCGCAGACCCTGGACCTATACGTATCGGCCGGCGAAGTGAAGGAGCCTGCGGCCCGCATCGAAGAGTGTTGGGCACGCTACGAAGAGGGCTTTCACACCATGAAGATGCGTGTGCATGATTTCGATGAAGCCATAGACATTCGCCAGATCCAGGAGCCCGCGCGTGCTATGGAAGGCAAGATGAAGCTGGCCGTCGACTGCAACCAGGCCTTCTGGCTGACCGGCAACGGACCGGGTCCAAAGTGGGACCTGCCGCGCGCCAAGCGCTTTTGCGACGCGGCGTACGAAGCCGGTCTAGCCTGGGTGGAGGAGCCTCTTTTCATGGAATGGTATGACCAACTGGCTGAACTCACCGCCTATTCCAAGGTGCCGGTCTCTGGCGGCGAGCTGCACACGTCCGGCCTGCCCGAGCTGGCCCACATGATCGACAAACGCTGCTATCACATCTTCCAGCCCGATGCGATGTGGACCGGTGGCATTTCGCAGACGTTGGAAGTCGCAAAGCTTGCGCGCAAGGCGGGCCTCAAGTTCACCGGCCACACCTGGAGCAACGGCATCGGCTTCGCGGTGAACATGCAGGTCTTCCTGGCAAGCGGCTTTGCAGGAGAGATGGATTTCGAGTATCCGTACAGCCCGCCGGGATGGACCATAGAGGCGCGCGATGCCATTCTCGTGCAACCGTGGCAACACACGCGCGGCAAGTTGGAGGCGCCCACGGCCCATGGCCTGGGCTTCGAGATCGACGAGCGTGCGCTGGCGCACTACGGCCGCTGCTTCTTCAAGGCCAACCGCAAGACCGTTTCTTGGATGCCCGAGGTGTTGCACGACCTGACGGTTGCTGCGCCGCTCAAGGCCGTTGCTGCATGAGCGCCGTCGCCGCCGAAGGCTCCTATACCTATGGCACGCTGATAAACGGCGTCTGGGTCAGTGAAGGACGGGCCTTTGCGACCTACAACCCCGCGTGTCCCGACCAGCAAGTCGGCCATTACCGTGAGAGCAGCATTGCCGAAGTGGCCGCCGTGATGAAAGCCGCCAGCACGGCGCAACGCGCATGGGCGCGCGTGCCCGGACTAGAGCGCCAGGGCATCGTGCAGGCATTCCTTGCCAAGCTGCGCGGGGAAACCGAGCGCATCGCGCGCGCGATCACGCTTGAGATGGGCAAGCCACTGGCCGAGGCCCGGGGCGAGGTGGGCTATTCACTGCGCGAAGCGGAATTTATGGCCTCCGAAGCGGCGCGCCCACTGGGACACTTGCTGCCGTCGCTGCGCAGCAACATGCGCAACATGAGTATGCGCAAGCCGCGCGGCGTCATCGCGGCCATTACGCCGTGGAACTACCCGCTCCTGACCCCCATGCGCAAGATCGCACCGGCGCTGACCTTCGGCAATTCCATTGTCCTTAAACCGTCGGAATTCACGCCCGCGACGGCCTGCATCGTGGCCGATCTTGCGCGCGGCATCCTGCCCGACGGACTGCTGGGCATCGTGCTGGGCCAGGCGGCGGTCGGCCAAGCGCTGGTTTCGCACCCACTGGTCGACGCCGTTACCTTCACCGGCTCAGTAGCCACCGGTCGCAGCATTTACAAACTGGCTGCGCAGTCGCTGGCGGAAGTCTCGCTCGAGCTCGGTGGCAAGAACCCGATCGTGATCCACGACACCGACGACCTGGATGCTTGCCTGAATGAGGCGGTGACCGGCGCCCTCGTCAACGCCGGCCAACGCTGCACCGCCATCAGCCGCGTACTGGTTCGGCGCGGGCTCGCGGCCGATGTGGAAGCCGGCCTGGCCGAGCGCATGCGTGCGGTAGTGGTCGGCAATGGCTTTGACGAACGTACGCGCATTGGCCCCCTGGCTATGAAGGCACAGCTCGAGAAGGTCAACGCCATGGTTGAGAACGGCGTTGCACAGGGAGCTCGCATCTGCGCCGGCGGGGAGCGCCTGGCGCCGGCCGGCTTCGCGTCCGGTTACTTCATGGCTCCTACCCTGCTATGCGGTGTGACACCGGGGATGACCGTTGCGCGGGAAGAGATCTTCGGTCCTGTTTTGTCGGTGCTGCCGTATGAAACGATCGACGAAGCATTGGACATGGTCAACGACGTGCAGTTCGGCCTGTCAGCGTCGCTGTTCTCCAACGACCAACGGGTGGTGCACCGATTCATCGACCATGCGAATGCGGGGATGCTGCACATCAACAACCAGACGGCCACCGACCCCAACATGCCTTTCATCGGAATGAAGGACTCCGGCGTGGGCGCCTGCTCGGTCGGACAGGGATCGGCGAATTTCTATACGAGCGAAAGCGCGGTCTACCTGCGCTACGGCAGCTGAGCCATGGACAACACCTTCGATTTCGTCATTGCCGGCGCCGGCTCCGCGGGCTGCGTGCTGGCCGACCGCTTGAGCGCGGCAGGCCATTCAGTGCTGGTACTTGAGAGCGGCGCAAGCCACAATCGACTGTTTGTAGACATGCCGCTCGGCTATGGCAAGCTGTTCCATGACGACAGCCTCAACTGGTCCTACCACACGGAGCCGGACGCGCGACTTGGCGGGCGCAGCGACTACTGGCCGCGCGGGCGGATCCTGGGCGGCTCGAGCTCGATCAACGCAATGGTCTATATACGCGGCCAGCGCGAGGACTACGACGACTGGGCCAGGCTGGGAAACGACGGCTGGTCCTTCCGTGACGTGCTGCCGTATTTTCGCAAGTCCGAAGACAATGAACTGGGCGAAAGCGAGTGGCACGGCAGCAAAGGGCCCATGAAGGTCTCGAGCATCGATCGACAACAGCACCCGGTCGTGCGGCGTGTCATCGAAGCGGCAAAGTCACTCGGCTACCCGGAGAACCTCGATTTCAATGGCGCCACGCAAGAAGGCTTCGGGCTTTACCAGTTCACCTTCCGCGGGGGGCGTCGATCCAGCAATGCTAGAGCCTTCCTGGACCGTGCGATGCGACGGCCCAAGGTCGATGTGCGCACGCGATGCGACGTCACCCGTGTGTTGCTGGAAGGCCGACGCGCCACCGGCGTGGAATACATGAAAGGCGGGCAACTCCACCGCGCCGCGGCCCGGCGCGAAGTCCTGCTGTGCAGCGGCGCCATCAGCTCTCCCATGGTTCTGCAGCGCTCAGGCATCGGGCCCGGGGCCCTGCTGCAAGGCCTGGGTGTGGAGATAGTGCATGCGAATGATGCGGTGGGCGCCAACCTGCAGGATCACGCGCAAGTTGGAGTGGCATTCAAGACTCGCGTACCCACACTCAACAACACGCTGGGGCCGATGACCGGCCAGATCTGGGCCGGCATCCAGTACCTGCTTGCCAAACGCGGGCCACTCACGCTGAGCATCAACCAAGGCGGTGCCTTCATCCGCAGCAGGCCGGGGCTTGACCGGCCAGATTCGCAACTGTACATCCTGCCATTGAGCTTTGCCACCAACCCAGGCAATGACAAAGTTGGACTCAAGCCCGACCCCTTCGGCGGCATGATCATGACGGCCAGCCCTTGCCGGCCAGAAAGCCGCGGCTCGCTGCGTATCCGTTCGCTCGACCCGATGAAAGCACCGATGATCTACCCCAACTACCTGAGCACCGAAGACGACATGCGCGTCATGGTGGACAGCCTCAATGTGTTGCTGCGCCTGACTCAGACGGCGCCTTTGGCCCAGCTGCTGGAATCGCGCATTCGCCCAGAGGGGCCGCTCGACACCGATGAACAATTGGCAGAACATGCGCGCGCCAACTGCAAGACGACCTACCACCCCTGCGGCACCTGCACCATGGGCCGAGACCCGTCGACCAGTGTGGTGGACCCGCAGCTGCGCGTTCATGGCTTGCAGGCGCTGCGCGTGATCGACGCATCGATCATGCCGCGCATCATTTCCGGCAATACCAACGCCCCGACGACAATGATTGCAGAGAAAGGCGCTGACCTCGTGTTGGCGGAAACTCGATGAAGAAGCAACCCAATATCCTTTTCATCATGGCCGATGAACTGGCGCCGCAAGTGCTGCCGGTGCATGGCCATCGGGTAGTAAAGGCGCCGCATTTGATGGCGCTGGCTCAGTCGGGCGTGGTGTTCGACGCGGCCTACACGAATTCACCGCTGTGTGCGCCATCGCGCGCATCCATGCTCACCGGCCGCCTGGTGCCTCAGATCGGCGCCTGGGACAACGGCTCGGAGATGTCGTCCGAGCTGCCCACCATCGCCCACTACCTGCG
>Ga0105050_10003223_pt1 | contig 22793 bp, 16 predicted proteins | sample FRY01_FD_78088 | JGI IMG/M metagenome (GOLD analysis project Ga0105050, IMG submission 78088) | Freshwater microbial communities from Lake Fryxell liftoff mats and glacier meltwater in Antarctica - FRY-01 | ecosystem: Environmental > Aquatic > Freshwater > Ice > Glacier meltwater ...
AGCCCAAGAAAGGCGTAAAGAGTTTTGAGACATTTCTAAACCTGAGGTTGCAACTCCACCAGCATTAGAAGCTTTTCCTGGAGAGAATAAAATTTTCGCTTGATGAAAAACAGCAATTGCCTCTGGTGTTGAAGGCATATTTGCTCCTTCTGCAACACATTTAACTCCGTTTGCAACAAGCATTGCAGCTTCTTCACCGTTTAACTCATTTTGAGTAGCGCAAGGCAAAGCGATATGAGCTTTCACTTCCCAAGGACGTTTTCCAGCCACAAATTTAGCAGAAGGATAATGATCAACATATTCTTCAATACGTCCTCTTTTTACATTTTTCAATTCCATGATGAATGCTAATTTCTCTGAATTGATTCCTTCGGCATCGTAAATATATCCTGAAGAATCAGAAAGTGTTACAACAATTGCACCTAATTGAGTTGCTTTTTCACATGCATATTGAGCTACGTTTCCAGAACCTGAAACAGTTACGATTTTACCAGTGAAAGAATCACCTTTCGTAGTAAGCATTTCTTTAGCGAAATAAACGGTACCGTAACCAGTTGCTTGTGGACGAATTAATGAACCACCCCAGTTTCTTGCTTTTCCAGTAAGAACTCCAGTAAATTCATTTCTAATTCTTTTGTATTGACCAAACATGTAACCAATTTCACGACCACCAACACCAATGTCACCAGCAGGAACATCTGTATCAGCACCAATATGACGAGCTAATTCAGTCATAAATGATTGGCAAAATTTCATTACTTCATTGTCTGATTTTCCTTTAGGATCAAAGTCAGAACCACCTTTACCACCACCCATTGGGAGTGTTGTAAGTGAGTTTTTAAAAATTTGCTCGAATCCTAAAAATTTAAGAATTGATAAATTTACGGATGGATGAAAGCGTAAACCACCTTTGTAAGGACCTATTGCAGAATTAAATTCTACACGGTAACCTCTGTTTACCTCAATGTTTCCATTGTCATCCAACCAAGGAACTCTAAAAATGATTGTTCTCTCTGGCTCCACAATACGATCCAAAATTCTGGCAATTTTGTATTTTGGGTGAGAATCCATAAACGGGATTACTGCTTCCGCAACTTCTTGTACTGCTTGAAGAAATTCTGGTTCATGTCCGTTTTTTGCACGAACTCTATCCATAAATTCTTCAATCTCTGCATGATGATTGTTTGACATAAATGATGTTTTTAAAATTAAACGTAGCAAATGTAACAAGTTTTTATTCCCTTACTCAATTTACCATTAATTTCTTTATGTAAATCCAAACAATTATTTAAATTTTTGTTAACAAACACTTTATTTCTTCTTACTTTTGGCAACCTTTTAAAGGGCTTAACGTTTACGAATTGCTATATGAATTTTAATAAAATGAACTCTCTAAAAATATTCTTGATTTCTATAATTACAATTAGTGTAAATCTAGGTTATTCTCAAAACGTCACTCTATGTTTAGGACAAGACGCCACGGTCTGTCCAGGTCAAACTGTCACTATCAATGATTGTAGTAATATTGGTGGTGGAGCCGCTGGCGGAACAGCACAGTATGCTGTTGTAAATATCCCTTATTCCCCAGATCCATTTAATCTTGGAACTACCGTTTCGTTAAGTGATGATGCTGTTTCAGCAGCATTTAATATTGGTTTCTCCTTTTGTTTTTTTGGAAATACCTACACACAATTTTACATTGGAAGTAATGGTTGGGTTGGTTTTACTGCGGGTCAATCTACTGCTTTTACATCAGCTACTATACCAAACGCGGCAGCTAACATACCGAAAAATGTGATCATGTCACCTTGGCAAGATTGGCACCCTGGAACAGGAAACGCAGGTCCTTATATTCGTTATCAAACTTTAGGTGCTGCACCAAATAGAAGATTAGTAGTTTCTTGGAATAATTGCCCAATGTTTTCATGTACGTCAGCTCTCGGAACCTTCCAAATTGTACTTTTCGAAACATCTAATAATGTTGAAACGAGAATGCAAAATAAGCCAAATTGTGCTGGTTGGGCAGGAGGTACATCTGTACACGGTTTACACAATTTAGCTGGAAATGCAGCCGTAGTCGTTCCTGGTCGTAATTCAACACAGTGGACTACAACAAATAACGCGTGGAGATTTACTCCACAAGTGACTTGGGGAAATACTTTAGGTCAAACTTTCCCTTACAATGCAGGTGTTTTAAATGTTAATCCAGTTCCACCTGGAACAACAGGTTATTTCTTAAAATCAGGTTGTTCCGCAGGTGGTAGTGGAAACGCAATATCTGATACAACATTTATAACCTTGGCCAATCCTACAGCTTCGGTTACCGCAGTATCCGATTTTTGTACTCAAGGTTTAGGTTCTGTAACTGCGATTCCTGGAGCAGGTTCAAATCCACCATACATTTACGCTTGGACGCCAGGTGGCGCAAATACAGCTACAGTAAATAATTTATTAGCAGGAACTTATTCAGTTAATATCGTTGATGGAAACGGATGTACTGCAACAGGAAGTGGAGTAGTGGGGGATAACCCTGTTGCATTTAGCATTACATCAACATTAGTTTCATGTGGTGGAGGGAATAACGGAACTGCAACAGCCACAGCCACACCGTCAAGTCCTACAGTAACTTATAATTGGAGCAATGGACAAACAACACAAACAGCAGTTGGATTAGTTGCGGGTTCTTATACGTGTACTATTTCAGCAGGTGCAGGTTGTACTGATATCTTAACAGTAAATGTAACTGAAATTCCGCCTTTAACAGCTTCAATAACCAGTCAAACTAATGTAACTTGTAACTCTGCCTTAAATGGCACAGCGAATGTTAGTGCTTCTTTAGGCACTGCTCCTTACACTTATACATGGTCAGGCTCGTCAAATACAACCAACTCAGTAAGCGATTTGCCTGCAGGTGCCAATTCAGTAATTGTTAGTGATGCAAATGGTTGTGTTGTTAATTTGAATTTTAACTTAACTCAACCAAACCCCTTATCAATTATTCAGCATACACCTGACACTTTAGTTTGCGCTAATTCAGTAATTACGCTCAGAGCCTTAGGTACAGGGGGTTCATCCGCATACACTTACACTTGGACACTAAACGGAACTGCAATTGGAACGGGAACTTCATTAGTTGTTACTCCAGTTGGAACAATAAACAATTACTGTGTTACTTTATCAGAACAATGTGGTTCACCACCAAATCAGGAGTGTTTTATTGTCACAAATCCAAATCAAATCTTCCCAACTCTTCAATCAGATAAAGCAAAAGATTGTGAGCCCGGAAATTTTACCTTCGCCAATACATCTAATTTACCAAACGAAATTGCTTCAACTACGTATCTTTTTTCTAATAATTCGAGTTATATTGTAAACGGAGCACAATCTTTAAATGCAACTTTTCCAAATGTTGCCGCTTATGGAGTAACTATGACGGTGACTTCAATTTATGGCTGTGTTTATGACACAATTATATCTTCAATTATTGAAGTAACACCAGTGCCAAACGCTTATTTCACCTTCTCTAAGAATCCAGCAACTTGGTTCGAAACGACAGTTCAAACATTTGATAATTCAATTGGTGACGTGATAAATTGGCAATGGTCTTGTCCAGATGCAATAAGTGTAAGCTCAGATGGAGATAACGCATCATTCACTTTCGCAGAAGGAATTGCAGGTATTTACCCCGTTTCATTAATTGTTACCACACCAGAAGGTTGCATTGACACGACGATTTTGGATATAAGTATTGTTCCAGATATTATTTTATACGTTCCGAACTCTTTCACTCCTGATGGTGACGAACACAATCAAACTTGGAAATTTTATATTGAAGGTATTGACATTATGAATTTTAAACTTGAAATTTTCAATCGTTGGGGCGAGTTAATGTGGGAATCTTATGACCCGCGCGCTGAATGGGACGGAACTTTTAAAAGTAGGAAAGTACCACAAGGCTCTTACACTTGGAAAATGACATTTAAAGAATTAAATTCTGACGGAAGAAAACAGCATGTTGGCTATATCAACGTCCTAAAATAGACTTCCTAAATTTTCTTAAACGCATCTATTATTCTGGCACGAATGTAGATGCGTTTCTTTTTTATCTTAAATTTATAAAAATTCTCAATTATGAAAATAGCATTTATATTAATTCCAGTTGTTTCGCTTTCACTTTTTTCATGTGATGTTTTGAATAGCGCCGCAAATGTTTTGTCAACACCTGCTTCAAGTGGTCAACCAGCAATTCCTAAATTGACAAATGATGAGGTCATTTCAGGATTGAAAGAAGCACTTTCAGTTGGAATAAAGAATTCCGTAAATTTAACTTCAATTACAGACGGTTTCTTGAAAAATGACGCAATACGTTTGCCATTTCCCCCAGATGCACAAAAGGTAAAAGACAAAGCTTTAGAGTGGAATTTAAATGGTCAAGTTGATAAATTTGAAACAACCTTAAACAGAGCAGCGGAGGAAGCAACAAAAGAAGCTTTACCAATTTTTATGGATGCAATAAAAAACATAAGTGTTCAAGATGGTTTTGCGATTTTAAATGGTGGAGATGGTGCTGCAACAAAATTTTTAAAAAATCAAACTACGGCAAAATTAGTTACGGCTTTTGCTCCAAAAGTGAAGGAAGCAACTTCTAAAGTTAAATTGACAGATTATTGGAATCCAATTATTAATAAATACAATGGTGCTATGACCATTTCAGGAGGGCAAAAATTGAATCCAGATTTAGATGCATATATTACTGAATTGGCGATAAAAGGATTGTTTCAAATGGTTGAAATTGAAGAGAATAAAATCCGTAAAGATCCAACGGCGCGTGTTACAGATATTTTGTCTAAAGTTTTCGGAAGCCTAACTAATTAATATGTTAAAACATTTTCCTGCAACAGATTTAGTCTTAAATGCTGCAAATCAAGTTTACCATTTAGGGATTTCTCCTGAAAATTTAGCGACAAAAATTATAGTTGTTGGGGATCAAGACCGTGTTGGTTTAATTTCTCGATTTTTCGATTCTGTCGAACATGAATCTCAACATAGGGAATTTACTTGCCACACAGGTGTTTACAAAGGAAAAAGAATCTCAGTTCTTTCAACTGGAATTGGAACAGATAATATTGATATTGTTGTCAATGAATTAGACGCTTTGGTAAATATTGATTTAGAAAATCGTGTCGAGAAAGAAATTAAAACCCAACTAGAAATAGTTAGAATAGGAACCTGCGGAATAGTGCAAGCCCATATTCCACTACATTCTTTTATCTTATCTTCTCATTCCTTAGGTTTAGACAACATCGCTCATTTTTATGAAATTCCTTTTGATGAATCTGAAATTGAACTAGGTGAATCCATTCAAAAACATATTGGATTACCTGAAAAAATTATTCCTTATTTAATTTCTGCTAATCCTGAATTGACTTCAAGATTAGAAACTGAAATAACGCACAAAGGAATTACTATTACAAGTTCTGGTTTCTATGGTCCCCAGGGGAGAAACTTACGAATTCCAACTTATGCATCTGAAATACACAATCGCTTGAGTTCTTTTGAAAAAGATGGATTACAAATTCTAAATTTTGAAATGGAAAGTTCTGCTTTATTTGCTTTGGGTAAAGCTTTGGGTCACCTATGTACAACTATTTGTTTAGGAGTTGCTAACAGGCCGAATTATGAATTTTCAAAAGGATATGATAAAGAAATGAATGAATTGATACATTATGTTTTGGATAGAATCTAATTATTTCTTTAAGTGTTTTTCAATGGCTACGTGTAAATTTAATCCTCTTAATTGACTTCCTTGCGCAACAATCTTGCCTTCTCCATCGATTAAGAATCCAGAAGGAATTGAGGAAACATTGTAGGATGCAGAAGCTTTACCTTCTTTGTCCCAACCGTGATTTTTCCAACTTAAATTATCAGCTTTAATTGCACTTTTCCACGCTTTTTCATCGCGGTCGAGAGAAACACTAAATACTTCAAATCCTTTTGCGTTATAAAATTTTGCGTTTTTATATTTTGTGTATGCTTCTACAACATTTGGATTTTCATTTCGACAAGGCCCACACCAAGAAGCCCAAAAGTCAATAAGTACCATTTTACCTTTTAATTTACTCAGTTTTATGGTTTTTCCGTTGGGTGAAATTAAGGTTATTTCTGGTGCTGTTTCAACTTTTAACTCAGGATTTGGATTGCGCATACAAACAGAGATACATCCCAAAATTATAATAATTCCCAAAGTGATAAAAAGTTGTTTTTTCATTATCCGACTCTTCTAATGTCTGCACCAATATTGCGTAATCTCATTTCGATATCTTGGTAACCACGGTCAATTTGTTCAATGTTTTCAATTACGCTTTTTCCACTAGCGGAAAGTGCTGCAATTAATAAAGAAACTCCAGCACGAATATCAGGTGAAGTCATATTAATTCCTTTTAAACTGTGTTCTCGATCCAGTCCAATAACTGTTGCCCTGTGTGGATCGCGCAAAATAATTTGAGCCCCCATGTCAATCAATTTGTCTACAAAGAATAACCGAGACTCAAACATCTTTTGGTGAATCAATACTGAACCTTTTGCTTGCGTTGCGACAACTAAAATTATGGATAATAGATCGGGTGTAAATCCGGGCCAAGGCGCATCGTAAATTGTTAAAATCGAGCCATCAATGAAGGTATCAATTTCGTATTTCTCCTGCGCTGGAATGTAAATATCGTCTCCTCTTCGTTCTAATTTTATGCCCATTCTTCTGAATACGTTTGGAATAATCCCTAGATTCTCCCAACTCACATCTTTAATGGTTATTTCTGATTGCGTCATAGCTGCCAATCCAATAAAACTTCCAATCTCAATCATGTCGGGAAGAATGCGATGAAAACATCCTTTTAGTTCTTTAACACCTTCAATAATCAACAAGTTTGAACTAATTCCAGAAATTTTTGCGCCCATTGAATTCAACATTTTACACAATTGTTGAATGTAGGGTTCGCAAGCCGCATTATAGAAAGTTGTTGTACCTTCCGCCATAACAGAGGCCATCAATATATTTGCGGTCCCTGTAACTGAAGCTTCATCCAAATGAATATAGGTTCCTTTTAATTTTTTCGCTTCGACAGAATAAAAATGTTCACCCGCATCGTAGTTGAATTTTGCGCCTAATAAAGCAAATCCTTCAAAATGTGTATCCAAACGGCGACGTCCAATTTTATCTCCTCCTGGTTTTGGAATAAATCCTCTTCCAAATCGTGCCAATAAAGGACCAACAATCATGATTGACCCACGCAAAGCAGAAGCTCTTTGTTTAAAATCTTCTGTTTCCAAATAGGATAAATCAATATCTTTTGCTTGAAAAATATAAGTTCCTTTCTCTACTTTTTCAATTTTAACACCCATGGTTTGAAGCAATGCCATTAATTTATTGACATCCACAATATCTGGAATATTAGAAATCGTTACTTTTTCTTCTGTTAAAAGTGGAGCACACAAAACTTGAAGTGCTTCATTTTTTGCGCCTTGAGGAATTAATTCACCTTTTAAAGGTTTACCACCATATATTTCAAATGAAGCCATATTTATTGCTTTTTGAATTTTTGTTTTTGGTTCTGATTTTGATTCAGATTTTGTTTTTGTTTAAAATTTGGTTTTTTCACAAATTTCTTATTGTTATTTGGACCAATTCCCATTGAACGTAGAATCGTATTAGTGTTCATTAAATCATCCGGATTTTCTAGAATCAACTCACCGTCTGATAATTCCTTTAAATGTCCAGCAATCACATTGTTTTCTACTGCATCATTGTTATGAGAAAGGTATTGTTTTTTCATGAAATTAGCCATTGAATTTTTGAGATAATCTTTCTCATCTGATTCTTCCATAGCTTTTGCCGTTTCCAAAATTTTGGGAGTGTATTTCCCGTAATGTCCATATTTAACCGAGCTTTTGGGATATTCCATCCGTCCTGGTTTTTCGTTTAGTTCTTCCGGTTTTGGAATTTCATACGGAGTGTCAACATCAATTTTGAAATCAGCCATCACAAACAAATGCGTCCATAACTTATGTCGGTAATCATCTTCGTCACGTAAATGAGGATTCAATTGCCCCATGACTTCTATGATAGCTTGTACAGCTCTATTTCTTTCTGAACGGTCTTCTAATTTCTTCGCATGAGCAATCATGTTTTGAACGTTCCTTCCATATTCGGGTAAAATCAAATGATTTCTCGACGTATTATATTCCATTTTCAATTTTCTAAAAGTTTTGCAAGTGCGTTATCGTAAATATCTTTTGCTTCAGCGATAAAACCGAAAGGCGATTCATCCACTTGTAGTTTTCCTTTGGTAACATGCCCAAGAAGCGTCAGATTTACGCCTGTTTCAACCATGTGTTCCAAAAATAATTCTTCTTGTTCTTCTGTTACTGTAACTACAACGCGTCCTTGTCCTTCACCAAATAAAAATGCATCTTCACGAACTTCGGAATCTGTAACAATGTCAAATCCTAACTCTCGCGGTAACGACATTTCCACTAAAGTAACATATAATCCGCCGTCTGAAACATCATGAGCAGAATTTATGTAACCATTCGCAATTAAACCTTTCACTGCGTCTTGCATTTGGTATTCTTTCTCCAAATCAAAATAGGGTGCTGGCGAAGCTTTCACTCCATGATAGGTTGCTAAGTATTCAGATGAGGCAATTTCTTCCATGTATTCTCCTATCAAAAAAATCAAGTCTCCTTTTTGTTTAAAATCCAAGGTCATTACTTTATTCTTATCGGGAACAATTCCTATCATGCCAATTGTTGGTGTTGGAAAAACAGGAACTTCTTTTCCGCCAATTGACGTTTGATTATAAAAAGAAACATTTCCACCGGTAACAGGCGTTTCAAACTTTAAACAAGCTGTTGACATTCCTTTAATAGCACCAACGAATTGCCAGTAGGATTCTGGGTTGTATGGATTTCCGAAATTCAAGCAATTCGTTATTGCACTTGGTATTCCACCTGCACAAACAATATTTCTTGCAGCTTCAGAAACGGCAATCATTGTTCCAATTTCAGGGTCTGCGTTCACAAAACGTGAATTGCAATCAACTGTCATTGCTAATGCTTTGTTTGTTCCTTTGATGTTTACAACTCCAGCATCCGAAGGACGATTTGTTGTCATGTTTCGTGTTCCAACCATTGAATCATATTGTTCATACACCCAACGTTTAGAAGCGATATTAGGCAATCCAAGCATTTTGAAACCAACTTCTTTTAAGTTTTTTGGCATTGGAATTGAATCAATATTGAATTTTTTAAATTCTTGGTAGTAAGCAGGTTCTTTAAATTCTCGAACATATTGTGGAGCGCCACCACCTAAAACCAAAGATTCAGCAGGAACATCTCCCACCATTTCTCCATTCATGTAATAACGAACTCTTCCACCATCCGTCACGTGACCGATTTCTTCCGCATGTAAATCCCATTTAGAAAAAATTTCTTTTACGATTGACTCTTTCCCTTTTTGAACCACTACTAACATGCGTTCTTGTGATTCAGAAAGTAAAATTTCATACGGTAACATATTGTCTTGACGGGTTGGAACTTTATCCAAATAGATTTCCATTCCAACATTTCCAGCTGCACTCATCTCACATGTTGAACATGTAATTCCAGCTGCACCCATGTCTTGCATCCCAACTATAGCATCTGTTTCAGACAATTCCATTGTAGCTTCAAGTAGTAATTTTTCCATGAAAGGATCGCCAACTTGAACGGAAGGTAAATCTGAAGCAGAATCTTCTGTAATATCTTTTGATGCAAAAGCAGCGCCTGCAATTCCGTCTTTTCCCGTGGCAGAACCGACAATGAAAACAGGATTACCTGGACCTTTAGCAGTTGCAGAAATCATTTTTTTTATATCTATAAGTCCAGCAGAAAATGCGTTAACCAATGGGTTTGTGTTATAAGATTCATCAAAAAACACTTCACCACCAACGATTGGTATACCGAAAGCATTTCCGTAATCACCTATCCCTTTTGTAACACCTTTAACTAACCATTTAGTGCGTGCCTCTTCGATATTTCCGAAACGCAAGGAATTCAGCTGGGCAATTGGTCGAGCACCCATTGTAAAAATATCGCGGTTAATTCCGCCAACGCCTGTTGCTGCTCCTTGATACGGCTCTAATGCGCTTGGGTGATTGTGTGATTCGATTTTAAAAACACAACCTAGGCCATCTCCAATATCAACCAATCCAGCATTTTCTTCGCCAGCCTTCACCAACATGTGAGGACCGTCTTTCGGTAAAGTTTTTAAGTATAATATGGAATTTTTGTAAGAACAATGCTCCGACCACATCACAGAGTAAACAGCTGTTTCTGTAAAGTTTGGTGTTCTACCTAAAATCTCTTTGATCATTTCAAACTCGTCAGCTCTAAGTCCTAAATCCTTTGCTTGTTCGAGAGTTGCTTCTTTTTGAAGTATGCTTTCCATTCTAAAATTTTTCAGATCAAAAGTAAGCATTAATTAAAGAAAAGCACATTTGAGTTAAGGGGAATCACGCTATTTTTTGAACAATTTTAATTATTTTTAAAGATAGAAACAATAACTAAAAAAACTAGTTTACGCACTTTTTGAGATACTTTCCATGGATGCTTACCATCTTAAATCGAAGGTATTACAGTAAAATTTATTTTAAGCCTAAGTGAATGGATTGAAAAAAACCTCCTTAACCTTTAAGCTGATCCAAAAACCGTTGAATTACTTCAAAAATATGTGCTTGTTCGTTTTTCGTTAAGCAATAGGGCGGATTGATAAATAATACATTTCCCAAAGGGCGTAACATTAAACCATTTTCTAAAAAGAACAAATAGGCCGCGTCCCGAATTTTAGAGAAATAACCTGTTGGACCTGCTGTCTTTAAATCGAGCGCTAAGATAGTTCCAAAAACACGTACGTTTTCAATTGCAGCATGATTTTTAATTATAGCTTGAAACGCAAGATTCCGTGTTGTAATTCCTTCAATTTTATCCCAAGTAGATTCCGCTTCAAAAAGATCCAAACTTGCACATGCAGCGGCACATGCCAATGGATTTCCTGTAAATGAATGTCCGTGCAAAAAGGCTTTAGCGCGATTATCGCTCAAAAACGCATCAAAAATGGCATTCGTCGCAACCGTCAATCCTAAAGGTAAAACCCCTCCAGTCAGTCCTTTGGAAAGACAAATTAAATCAGGACGCACTTGCGTGTGTTGAAAGGCAAAAAGTTTTCCTGTTCGACCAAAAGCAGTCATGATTTCGTCAAAAATCACAAATACATCATTTGCTTTTGCTAGCGACACCAATTCTTCTAAAAATGCAACCGAATAAATGCGCATTCCTGCTGAACCTTGAATCAAAGGTTCAACTATCAAAGTAATGAATTCGTTCGATTCAAAAAGAGTTTTAGCTTTTTCAAGTAATTGTTTTTCAGTTGCTTCTGTCGGAAATTCTAAAAAGTCAACATGAAAGAAAAAAGGTTCAAAAGGTGCGTTGAAATAGTCGCGTTCACCAACAGACATTGCGCCAAAAGTGTCACCATGGTAAGCTCCTTCCAAAGCTAAAACACGTGATTTTTTCACTCCTTTATTGTGCCAAAATTGCATGCACATTTTTATTGCAACTTCCACGGCTGTTGAACCATTATCAGAAAAGAAAACTTTCTGTAAATCGCAATCCAATTTTTCAACCACTCGTTTTGATAATTCAATTGCTTTTTGATGTGTTGTTCCAGCGAATATCACATGGTCGATTGCTGAAAACTGTTCGTGTATTGCTTGTCCGATTTGTTGATTTCCATGCCCATGCACATTTACCCACCAAGAAGAATTGCAATCCAAAAATTCTTTTCCGTCAGCTGTGTAAAGTGTTGCATCTTTTGCTCTGGAAATCAGTAAAGGCGTCGGTTCAGTTTGAATTTGCGTGAATGGATGCCACACGTATTTTGCATCGTCTTCTAAACTATTCATAAACCAAATTTAGCCAATAATTTTGGTGAACGTAGTTGCGTCGCAAAAGTTGAAATAACTTCTTTCGATAGCGTTTCAAAAATCGGAACGTGGAATAGGGTTGGAACCTGTGTTTTAGTGAAAATAATTTCTTCTGTCATTGGTAATTCATCTCCAACATAAATAATCCCTAAAATCGGAATTTGACGGTTGCGAAGTGTTTCGATACTCATCAACGTATGATTGATACTTCCTAAGTAATGTCTTGAAATTAAAATAGTTGGCAACTTCCAAGTCGCGACTAAATCACAATAAAGTAAACCGTTTTCATTAATAGGAACCATCAGACCACCAGCGCCTTCAACGATTAAATTTCCTGTGAAATTGGGAAAAGTGAAATCATTTGCTTCGATTTGAACACCGTCTAATTTAGCTGAAACATGTGGTGAAAGTGGTTGTGTCAAACGAAATTGTTCAGGAAAACAGTGAAATGTTTCAAAATTCACAAAACCTTTAACTTTCATACTGTCTGTATTTTCCAATTCACCAGATTGAACTGGTTTCCAGTAGTTTGCAAAAAACAATTCGCATAAAATAGAACTCACGACTGTTTTTCCAACATCCGTACCAATTCCGCTTACAAAAAAAGCACTGTCCATAATTATTTTTTAATGAAATAAGCTAAAAATTCTCTGTTTCCATCTCCTCCTAGAATTGGTGAATCAATAACGTCTTGAAACTCCAAATTGTTTTGACTACACATAGCTTTAACCGACTCGATAACTTCTGGAAAGAGTGCAGTGTTTTTAACAATTCCGTTTTTATTTAAATTGATTTTTCCAACCTCAAATTGAGGTTTAATCAGCAAAACTGCCCAAGCTCCGATTTTTAAAAAAGGATGTACAAAAGGAATTGTTTTTTCTAATGAAATAAACGAAACATCCACCACTAAACCATCCACTAATTCTGGAATTAATTTTATAGTTAAGTCGCGAACATGTGTTTTTTCAAGGTTGACAATATGTTCTACTTCTTTAATTCGTTGGTGCAATTGATTGGAGCCAACATCTACACAAAATACTTTAGAAGCGCCGTTATGCAGTAAAATTTCGGTGAAACCTCCTGTGGAAGCTCCTAAATCAATGAATGTTTTGTTGGCGCACTCTAAGTTCCATTTTTCTAAAGCACCAATTAATTTCAAGGCACCTTTCGAAACCCAAGGGATTTCTTCACCCATCACTTGAATTTCAACGTCAATAGGGAATTTTTTACCTGGTTTTGTAATTAATTTCCCGTTAATTAAAACTCCAGATTCTGTAATTATTTGTTCTGCTCGAACCCTTGTTGTTACAAGCTTTCTTTCGATTAATATTTTATCTAAACGTTCTTCTGACATTCTTTTTTCTAAAATAAATTTTACAAAAGGGAAATTAAACTTTTTTAATTTTCTCCAATTGGGGTGCAAATGTAGTGTTTAGTTGATTATAAAAATGATTCGACTTGGCGAACTATTAATTCAAGGATGACAACTTAAAGTTGAATATTGCTAGTTTAACACAATAAATTGTCTAAAAATAAATGGTTTTGACAATCTAAAATTAAGTTTAAAGAAAGGAATCAAAAAAGGAGCGATAGCTAACTTATTTCACAACTACATTTGAAAATTTCAAATCAGACATTACATCTTTTAAATTTCCGTTCATGTCTTTTTTGAAAACATATAATCCTTTGTTTGCCGGGTCTTTCAATGAACCAATGATTGTTTCGTTTGGTTTCAAAACAAAAGAGTAGGTATATTCAGAATTGGCACATGTTGCACAAACTCCAGCGTAATAAGCATCCGTGTGAAACAAAATGCTTTTTTGCTCTGAGGTAGTATTTTTAATTTCTAAAACTTCGTATTCATAACCAAATTTACGGTTATTTTGATCTGTAACTGTTTGAGGTTTAGTTGTGATTTCTATACCTTCAAATTTGTGAGCAGTTTGTGCATTTATATTAATAGAAAAAAAAGCAAAAAGCGAAATGGAGATTAACTTTTTCATTGTTTAGTTTTAACAAATGTAAAAAAAAAAATCCAATGGTGAAAAAAGGAGTTCAACGAAAATTACAGTTTGCATTTCTGAGCAAGGAAACTATTTATTTTAAAAACGGAAGCTTGATTAAAGTTAGAACGAAAGCACTATTTAAATGGCAATTAAATCAATTTTAAATGGCTTTTAAATGGCTTTTAGATGGCTATACTTCTTAAATTATTAACCTCTTAAAAGTTAAAATTGAAGAACTAATAAATAAACGGGGAAAGTAAAGTAAGTTTAAATTATTTTATTTTCCCCAAAAAATCCCTGAACCATAAACTGCTGTCTTTAATAGTGCGTTCCTGCGTTTTAAAATCCACATACACTAAGCCAAATCGCGGTTTGAAACCTTCACTCCATTCAAAATTATCGAGAAGAGTCCAACTAAAATAACCTCCGATATTTACACCTTCTTGTTTTGCACGTAGAACTTGCTTCAAATAGCGTTCATAATAATCAACACGTTTGACGTCTTTTACTCGGCCATTTACCAATTCATCGGGGAAAGCACAACCGTTTTCAGTCACATAAATTTGCTTAACTCCTGGATATGCCGCAAATTGTTTGATGATTTGATAAATTCCTTCAGGATAAACTTCCCAACCCATTTCGGTTATTTCTTTGACATCACGGTCTTTTGGTTTTACCTCCATTCCTTTCATTACAGGAATCAAACTATTCCCTTTCACTACTTCACGTGTGTAATTCTGAACGCCAATGAAGTCAAAATCAAATTTTAAATTAGGCATATCTCCTGGCTGAATGTATTTCTTTAGTTTTTTTAAAATAGGAAAATTATCAATTGGATAACCCATTCCCAAAGCTGCCTCGATAAATAGGCGATTGAGTAAAATATCCCAACGTTCAGCAGACTTTCCATCTTTTTTTTCACTTTTGAAAACATCCACATGTGAACATGAAAAAGTAGTTCCAATATTCGCATTAGCAACGTTTTTGCGTATAATTCTACCTCCTTCAGCCTGACACATACAAACATGGTGAACAGTTGGTAAATAATTTTTTAATCCTTTCAAACCGGGAGCATGATAACCAATCAGATAACCTAGCGCAGTAAAAGCAGAAGGTTCATTGAAAACCATCCAATTTTTAACCTTGTCACCGTATGTTTTGGTCATTAGTTCTGCATAATCAGAAAACCAAGTGATACACGAACGATTCATCCAACCACCTTGATCTTGAAGCACTTGAGGAATATCCCAATGATACAAGGTAATCCAAGGTTCCAAACCGCGTTCCAAACAAGCATCAATTAATTTGTGATAAAAGTCAATCCCTTTTTGATTGGGAATCCCTGTCCCATTCGGCATTACACGACTCCACGCAATACTGAAACGAAAGACGGTCATGTTTAAAGACTTCAACAAATCCAAATCTTGCTCATAACTGTGGTAAAAGTCACATGCAATATCTCCATTCTCTCCCGTTTTTATGGTTCCCTTTTTATGCGAATAGGTGTCCCAAATTGACGGAGATTTCCCATCTAAATTATGCGCACCTTCAATTTGATATGCTGCTGTTGCGACTCCCCATTTGAAATCTACACCAAAATCTAAACTTGAAAAGTCGAATTTTTTAAATCTTGGGACATTGCCAAAAATAATTTGCGGTGTAACTACGGCTGCCACAGTGGAAACTAAAAAAAGACGTAAAATTTTGCGACGTTCCATAAATAAAATTAAAGTAAAATAGTGTTTTTCAACGGTCAATAAAGATAGGAAATGAATTGGAAGTAAGATTGTTTCATGATTTTTTTTTTGTAGAATAAAATTCGCTATTTAACTTTTTATTGCACTTAAATCTTATCATAAATGAAAAATTTCAAAATTGCGACTGTTTGAATTGTCTTATTGTTGTTTGCTAAATTCGAGTTGTATCAACGGAATTTCAAAATAAAAGTTAAAAATCACCCCTTTGGAAACTTTTTAGCTAATAATAGTTTCCGTAGTTTAAAAAGTTGCTACTTTTGTCCCGTGGAAGAAAAAAAGATTGAATTAATAGCGCGATGCGCAGTTGTTTTTTTAAGGTTGGGGGTACGCAGTGTAACAATGGAAGATTTAGCACGAGAAATCGGTGTTTCCAAAAAAACACTTTACGTTCACTTTCACGATAAATCCGAATTAATTAATCAAATTATTGATCAAAAATTAGCCCTTGATCGTTCCGTATGTGAAATGGGAATTGAACAAGGCGAAAATGCAATTGATTCCATGCTATTAATTAGTAGATCTGTTATTGAAAACATTTCCTCCATTAGTCCAACTGTATTTTTTGATTTAAAGAAACACTATCCTGAAGCTTGGCAAAAAATGGCCGATCACAAATGGGGCTTCGTCTACACGATGTTTTTAGAAAATATTAGAAGAGGAATGGATGAAGGTTTGTACCGCACGAATATGGATCCAGACATCATTGCACGGTTGTATGTTGCATCAACTGATTTAATTATGGCTGGCGAGGTTTACCCTTGGCCAGAATATCATTATGGAAAGGTCTTCTTGGAAACGTTTCGTTTTCACATTCGTGGGATGGCGAGCGATGAAGGAATTGCCTATTTAAAAGAACGTATAAAAAGAGAAACAAATGAATAAAGTCGTTTACCTGTTGATGCTTGTTTCAAGTACAACTTTTGGTCAAGTTTCGAGTTCCTTCTCCTTGCTCGAAGCACAGGATTATGCCTTGAACAACCATTTAAGTATTAAAAATTCCAATTTGGATGTCACAAAAGCGGAATATGTCAAAAAAGAATACTTTGCAATTGGTTTGCCGCAAGCTTCAATTAATGGGACTTTTAATAATTTTATTAATTTGCCCGTTCAAGTATTAGATGCGAAATTCTTTAACCCTGCAGCCGCTAAAGGAGAAACGATTTCTTTTCGAGCTGGAACAACATTCAACTCGAGTGCCAACTTACAAGTGAACCAATTGATTTTTAACGGTTCGTATTTCGTTGCTCTTGAGGCTTCTAAATTATTACTAAAACTACAAGAAACGTTGTTATCAAAATCGAAAGAAGATGTTGTTTTTGATGTCGTTCAAGCTTATCATTTAGTTGCAGTTGCAAAAGAAAGTCAACGTTTTGTTGATTCGATGGTAATCATAACCCAAAACTTAGTTGATAAGCAAAAAAATTACCTTGAACTTGGTATGATTACTCAAGAAGATATTGATCAAATCAGCTATTCTTTATTGTCAGCTAAAAATGCGCAAGCAAGTACACAAATTCAATACAACAACGCTTTAATTTTATTGAAAATGGCGATGTTTTATCCATTGGATCAAGCGATTGAAATAAAAGAATCTGCAACTGATTTATTGGTTAAAGCTTCTCTAAAAAATACTGGAAACATTGCTTCTAACACCAATTTGATTTTATTACAACAACAAATTGATATCGATTTAATGAATTTGCAAAATAAAAAAGCAGCTTACTTGCCAACGTTGGGTGGATACTTCCAACAAAGTTATAATGCGTTCAGAAATGATTTTGATTTTTTTAGCGACAAACCTTGGTTTTCTCAAACGGTTTGGGGCTTACAATTAAGTGTTCCAGTATTTTCGAGTGGACAACGTAAATCGCAAGTTGAACAAGCAAAAATTGTAGTATTGAAAGATGAAAACAGCCTGAAAATTGCCGAAAATGGGCTTAAAATGCAAGAAATTCAAGCTATCAATAATTTGTTGGGAGCACAACAGAAAATGGAATTACAGAAAGAAAATATTCGCTTAGCTGGAAAAATTTATGATAATTCATTGCTCAAACAACAAATAGGTAAAGAAAATAGTATCAACGTTACTCAAAAATACAACCAATTAATGATTGCTCAAAGTCAATACGTTGGTTCATTGATGGACGTGTTTCAATCCAAATTAACACTTGATAAATTGTATAACCAAATCTTAAACAAATAACAAAAATGAAATCAATTTCACTTATCCTTTTAATGACCTCAATTGGTCTATTTATTAGTTCTTGTGGCTCCAAGGGAGAAGTCAAAGAAGTTAAAGAAGTCAATTACTTACCAATGGTTCAACTTGAAGAGGCATCGGTAATGAATTTCACTCACCAAATTACCGCTCAAGGAAATGTGACTACTGACAAAGACGTAATGGTTAATGCTGAAATGGGCGGATTAATCACGAAAATACATGTAAAAGCGGGAGATCGTGTTTCTGTTGGGCAAACATTAGTTTCCCTAGATGTTGCAATTTTAAATTCTAACGCAGAAGAAATTCAAACTCAATTAGATTTTGCAGAATATATGTTGAAAAAACAAGACGAATTGAAATCGAGAGGAGTTGGCTCTGAGTTTGATTACGAAACAGCAAAAAATCAAGTGAAATCTTTGAAATCAAGATTGAATTCCTTAAATACACAAAAAAGTAAATCTTACATAAAAGCACCTTTTTCAGGGACGATTGATGTAATTATGGCAAAATTGGGACAAATGGCTGGTCCAGCTTCACAATTAATGCGTTTGGTAAATAATAGTTCTGTAGATATCGTTGCAGACATTTCAGAAAAACATTTGAAAGCAGTGAAAGTTGGAACGCCAATCAACGTTACATTTCCAAATTTTAGTGACAAAGAATTAAATATCAAAATCACAAATGTTGGAAATTACATTGAATCTACGAATCGCACATTTAAAATCACTGCAGCTGTAAATGGCAACTCTGAATTATTACCAAATATGTTGGCAGAAGTGAGAATTACAGATATGCAAGTGGCAAATGGATTGGTAATTCCATCAAAAAGTATTTTGAAATCTCAAAACAATGAAGATTACGTGTTCGTTGCGACTTCAAACTCAAAAGGAAATTTCTCTGTTAAAAAAGTAATCGTAACCTTGATTGAAAAACAAGACGGTAAAGCATTGATTGCTAACAATTCAAACATCGTTGATGGTACAAAAATAATCGTTGGTGGCGCAAGAGGAATTACAGAAAAAGATTTAGTTAGAATCAAATAATTATAAACTAATGGAAAACAAATCAAAAAGTTTTGGACTAACAACCTTTTCGGTTAATAACACCAAAACTATATTTCTAATTGCTTTTATCGTTTTAGTTGGTGGTTTAATTGCCTACACTTCAATGCCGAAAGAGAACTTTCCTGAACTGAAAATCCCTGAGATTTACGTCGGAATCGCAAAACCAGGTTCATCGCCAGAGTACATGTCTAAAAAAATCACCCAATCGATTGAAAAAGAAATTGGAGGAATTAAATTTGTAGACGAGATCAACTCAAATTCTGTACATGGTTATACAACCATAAGAATAAAATTTGACTTTAAAATGCCTGTTGACGAAGCTTTACAAAAAGTGAAAGACGCTGTTGATAAAGCACGAACTAAAACGGATTTCCCTAAGCTTCCAGTGGAACCAAATATTTTTGAATTGGATCCGTCAAAAATGCCGATCCTAAATATCAATTTAAGAGGTGAAAATGCAGTCGTTTTAAAGGAAATTGCGGAAACACTTGAAAAAGCATTAGAAGAATTACCTGAAATCAGTGAAGTTGATATCCGCGGAATTCAAGAACAAGAAATGCGGATTGAGGTGGATCCCATCAAAGCACAATCGGTGAATGTTACTTTAGATGATATCGAAAACGCTGTAAATTCAGAACATCAAACAATTCCAGGCGGAGAAATTTTAATGGACGGAATGAGAAAAACAATTCGTATTGAAGGTGAATTTAAAGATGAGTATGAATTGAAACGAATTATAGTAAAACAAGACGAATTTATGCCTGTTTACTTGGAAGATGTTGCGGAAGTTTACTTCGGGAATGCAGATACGACTTCGTATGCACGTGAATTTGGTCAATCCGTTGTAATGTTAGATATTAAGAAACAAAGTGGCGAAAATTTACTCGTTGCCTCAGATAAAATCACCGAATTAATTGAAGCTGCAAAAAAAGATGGAACAATTCCCAAAAGTGTGGATGTTTCATTAACAAACGACCAATCCAACAGCACGCGTGACATGGTTTCTAATCTAGAAAATTCCATCATTTTTGGAATTATTTTGGTGGTTGGTGTTCTCTTGTTTTTCCTTGGTTTGAGAAACGCTTTATTCGTTGGTGTGGCAATACCTTTATCAATGTTAATGTCGTTTATGATACTCAATGTTTTAGGTATTTCTTTAAACACGATGGTATTATTTTCGCTTGTGCTAGCACTTGGAATGTTGGTAGATAATGGAATCGTAATCGTTGAAAATATTTATCGATTAATGGACGAAGGATATTCAGCTAAAAATGCAGTAATTGAAGGAGTAGGGGAAGTCGCATGGCCGATTATTTCGTCAACTGCCACGACCGTTGCTGCGTTCATACCTTTAGCATTATGGCCTGGAATTATTGGAGAATTTATGAAATATTTGCCTTTAACTTTAATGATTGTTTTAGCCTCTTCCTTATTTGTTGCTTTGGTTATCAATCCAGTTTTGGCGGTTACTTACATGAAAATGGGACATGGTAAACCAATTAAAAGAAAAGTGTACGTCACTTCTTTGGCGTTAAGTGTAATTGGAATTTTCTTGTTACTGTTTGGTTTTATATCTTTTGGTAATTTATTTATTTTCTTTGGTTTAATGACATTAGTGAATTTATTTATTCTCTATCCAGGAACAATTGCTTTCCAAGAAAAATTACTTCCACGTTTGGATAATGCTTATGAGCGATTTTTAACCTTTGCTTTAACGGGCAGACGACCCATAAAATTCCTTTTAGGAACTATTGGATTATTGATTTTTTCAATACTGTTAATGGGTGTTTTTCCTCCAAAAGTGGAATTTTTCCCAGACAATGATCCAGGTTACGTGAACATTTTTATCTCCCATCCAATCGGAACAGATATTAAGTTAACAAACAAAACCACCTTGCAAGTGGAGAAAGACATCAATCTGATTTTGGAAGAATACATGGATGAAAACGACACAACGGGAATTCCTGAAAATAAACGCATTATTAAATCCATAATTTCGCAAGTAGGGGAGGGAACAAGTGATCCAGCTCAAGGAGTTACAATGGGAAGTACGCCTCACAAAGCTAGAATTACGGTGAATTTCCTTGAATTTCAGTACCGTAAAGATTATAATACTTCCGAAATCATGAAGAAAATTCAAGATGGTTTGAAAGGAAAATACAATGCAGATGTTGAAATTTCAGCTGCTAAAAACTCGCAAGGTCCACCACAAGGAGCTCCAGTAAATATTGAAGTAACAGGAAGAGGAGATTACCGTGATTTATTGGCTGAAGCTGAAAAAATCAAGAGTTTCTTAGATCGTCAAAATGTACCTGGGTTAGAAAAATTAAAATTAAATGTCGAATCAAATCGTCCCGAAATTCCAATTCAAGTGGATAGAGATCAAATCAGAAAACTAAACGCTTCCACTTATCAAGTTGGTATGGCAATTAGAAAATCGTTGCTTGGTCAAGATATTTCAACTTACACAAAAAATGAAGAGTCGTATGATATCGTTGTGCGTTTCAATGAAAAAAGTCGCGATAATATTGATGCTATTTTAGAGCAACGATTAATTTTCAGAAATAACAAAGGTCAATTGATGAACATTCCGATTCGTTCAGTAATTAAAAATCCAAAGGAAATTTCTTCTTATTCTGCTGTGATTCGTAAAGACCAAATTCCGTTGGTAGCAATTACTTCAAATGTAACAGAAGGAGCAAATGGGAATGAAGTCGTTGCGATTTTGAAAGAAAAATTAGAGAAATACGAAAAAGAGGGGAACATTCCTGAGTTCGTAAATTTCCGTTTTGCGGGTCAGCAAGATGAGCAAGCAAAAGAATTGGCATTTTTGACCAATGCATTGTTAGTAGCTGTTTTTTTAGTGTTGCTTATCATCGTTGCACAATTCAATTCTTATTCCGCTCCCGCAGTAATTATGTTTACGGTAATGCTTTCGTTGATTGGTGTTTTTCTAGGGTTAGTAATTTCTGGTCAAAATTTCGTAATTATTATGACGATGATTGGGATTATTTCACTCGCTGGAGTCGTGGTGAACAATGCCATCGTATTGATTGATTACACGAATATGCTTCAAAAACAACGCCGTGAAGAGTTAGGTTTGAAAGATGATGAAGTTTTATCATCAGAAGAACTAATTCAAATTTCAATCAAAGGTGGAAAAACTCGTTTACGTCCCGTTCTTTTAACTGCAATAACTACCGTGCTTGGACTATTTCCTTTAGCAATCGGTTTCAATATCGATTTCTTTACTTTGTTTTCAGAATACAATCCAAATATCTATTTCGGAGGCGATAACAATAGTTTCTTTGGACCAATGTCATGGACAATTATCTATGGTTTAACTTTTGCCACTTTCTTAACATTGATTATTATCCCGTCATTCTATTTGTTGATTTTCCAATTTAAAGTCTGGCTTTATGGCTTATTTAACTGGAAAGTGAAAAGTAATTTTTAAGAAAAAATACACTTAAATAATAAGGCTGTCTCAATTTCGGGACGGCCTTACTGTTTTTTTTGAATTAATTTTCGTTTTGGAATCAAAAGCTGTGAATACTTAAATTTTTCTCTTTACAACTTTTTGCTTAGTGAAAATTCTTTCATTTTTTGGGTTTTTTTAAATCTCAGATAAATTACTTAGATGTTTGGTTTTAGGAGGGGTATGCTAAAAGATGTAAAATAAAAAAGCCCTACATTTCTGTAAGGCTTCTGTTTTTATAAAAACTCTA
>Ga0105050_10003224_pt1 | contig 22791 bp, 24 predicted proteins | sample FRY01_FD_78088 | JGI IMG/M metagenome (GOLD analysis project Ga0105050, IMG submission 78088) | Freshwater microbial communities from Lake Fryxell liftoff mats and glacier meltwater in Antarctica - FRY-01 | ecosystem: Environmental > Aquatic > Freshwater > Ice > Glacier meltwater ...
CTCAAGGACACGGCCCGCAACAAGTTGCGGAGTGCGCAGAAACGCAAAACTCTGATCACTGCATTCTGGAAACAGGCAGAGCTGTTTTAGTGTCACGTAGATATGTAAAGATCAATAATTTGGTGTGCGTGTTTGGTGGGCAAGATCAGACAACTGCTGCGCACTTGCCCACCGCTTGCCGACACTCGCCGTCCTCTTGACCAACCACCACCAATCTCAACAAGTCCTGAAATCGAAACTACAGAAAAGATGGTGCACTACCGCTTTCACTTCGTCTCCGGCAAGAAACTATCTTCGACTAGATTTTAAAAGGTTTAGCGTTGCCAGTAGCCTCGTCATCGGCGCCAAAAAACGATATAGCCTAATGCGAGTAGTGTTCATGTTCTTCATGCCATGGATTTGTTGGCTGTCCACGAATTCTGCAGCTTTCTGCCAGACGATAGCCCAAGCAATTGGTCCAACGTTGATTCCAGATAGGGCGTCGTAGGCACTGACATACATGAGATGCTGCTCGACGCCAGGGTATATGGGCATCTCGAACGTTACCCCTGACTCTTGCAGACCGAGTTTTTTGTACATTGGTACAAGCTCTTTTGTTGTTGATATAACGGCAAAACTTCGATTCGCTCTTAGAGTCGCGATAGCAATGTGTTGCAGTAGGGAGTACCACAGATCACCTCTTCGATAGTGCGGGTGAGTTGCTGCACGACTACACTCTACAATTTGATTGATTCGAGGAAACGATTCTGGGAGTTTCACGTACTGCTCCAGTTCCAGAGAATCCCCAAGTTCAGCAAATCGAAGGCGAATGGTTCCGACGATTTTCCCCTTAAATTTCCCTACAAGAATTCTGCTGGTCGAATCGAATCTGTCAGCCATTGAGGTCGCCATGTATGAGGCGGGTACCTTTCCCACGTCGCGGTTCGCCATAAGTCGCAAGTCGAGCACTTGCTGGAAATCGGTGAGACTTTTGATGTATTGAAAATCAACCCCTTGCGAAAATGACGGCGGGCGAAATCCAGCGGAATTAATTTCAGAAAGGGATTCAGCATTGCTGAATTGAATCAGGTATTGACCGATCGTCTCTCTTTGGGAGTTTGATAAGTGGCTAAACTCAAGGCCTAGTTCCAAATAGTCCTTACCGTTTTCAGCAGTCAACGAAGTACGTACGATTCGGGCCGTTATTGCGGAGTAGCCAGTCATCGGAAAGCTCATCTGCAGATCTAAAGACATGCCTGGCACGAGAAACTTGTTTCTCAAACTGGTAAGTGCTCGAAATCCTCCTGCTGCCAAGTCTCGAACCGTTAGGTATATGAAGTCGTTAAATTGGGATGGATTTGGTGCGATGGCGACTGGATAAAATTGACTGCTGCAGATCCAACGACTTGATGTGCGTCTTTCTTCCGCTGGAGGCGTTGAACGAGTTGGAGCGTTCAGACGAATGACTACAAGCTCAGACCCTCTTACTTCCTCTCCGGCTTCCACAACTGTCCCTTGAAGAATTGTCATTTGCTTACCGATCTTTAACTCAATGTCCAGTAATCTACCCTGATCGAATTTGCTGGGTTTAGGAACTAGAAGTTCGATACCAAGAGGACTCATCTTCCATATGCGAACGGTTTGAGCTTCGCCTTCTTGATCGGAGAGCCGAACTTTTGCGCGGACTAAATCGTTTTCTCGCACATCTGCCGGGAAAATTATGTCGTGGACTTCTTTGAAGTTAAGGTCTTCGAAGTCACGCAACTTTATTGGGTCGGGTATCAACCGCTTTCTCCTGGGATTCGACTGCAATGTGATAAAACTTTGAAAAGTGGTCTCTATTTGATTCGGTCGGAGAAATTACGAATATGCACTGTTCGTCCGGAAAATTACGAATAGACAAGCCAAGGTCTTTGAGGACTAGTTTCTTCATACTTGGTCGTAGACCAAGTTCGAAGATCATATTGTATGCAGCACTAGACAGTACGACATCTCCCGACATTAGTTGGGCGGAGATCTTATCTTCCTTTGTTAATTCGTCTATCCGGCTTAACAAGTTTACGGGTGACCCTAAAGCGGTAATTTCAACAGATGAATCGAAGCCGCCGATGTTTCCAACGTACGCGTCACCCACTGAAACTAGGATGTACCTCGAAATTTTCTTCCCGTCGGAAGTGCCGCTATTCTGTGAGTCGTTGATTTCGGCAATTTGAAATGCCGAGCGGAGTGCTTGGAGCAGATTCAGGTGGGGTCCGTTGCCATCGAAATAGGCGAAAATCAGATCTCCGATTTTTCTTGGTATGCCTCCGTTGTTGTCGATGGCCGATGTGCAAGCCTTTACGTTCGGCAATACGAGGTCTCCAATAAAATGATCTAGGTTCTTTGATGCTTCTGTATACCCACGGATGTCGCTGAAAATGCACGCGATCTGCTTTTTTCGAGGTCGAAGCACTTCGTCTATTGCTTGCAGTACTGTCGTGTCCCTGGATCGAAGAAGAAAGTCGAGTCTTTTGGCAATTTCACCTGGGATGAATGACTTGATTCGGTCCGTGAATTCGATGTTTAGCTCAATGTTCCTTCGCTGAGAATCAGTGTTTTGTTGGTTAAGGAGAAAATAGCGGAGGTCAGCCACGTAGCCGCCTCGAGAAGCGAGGATCAGTACGAGTGTGACGAATGCTGCGCTGACAAGCGTAGGAACTGGAACTCCAGTTTCTACTAGCGCTGTCCACTGAAGAGACATAGCGGTAACTGCAAAGATAGAGCTCGTTAGTACAGGAGCTCTCAGAATCAGAGCAGCAATGCCGACAAACAAGAAACAGTACAACCAAGGTGCCTCTGGATATCTAACTGTTACCTGCGCTTGAGAGTAACAAATCAATAGTAGGGTCAAGATCGCCGGAGTTCTGTAGAACGACAGGTGAGCTAGAGGGGTAAAATATAATGCGAAGGTAGCCAAAGAAATGGCAGCCATAGAGAGACGAAACAGCAGCCAATCTTCGAGAGGCTCTAAACCCATCGGTCTATCAAAAAGGAAATAATGCGCAATGTACAGAACGGCAGTTAAAGGAAAGATGACCTTAGCTATCCCGATGAAATCTTCGTTTTCCTTAGTTTTCCATGCCTGCAGCCAGGGTGTTCCCTCCAGTAGCGAAAATGGAAAAATGTAGGCAATAAAACTACCGTATTTACTGTCGGGTCTCATATGCCGGGTATGCCGTATTGTCACCTAAACGTCCAGAAACATGGAATGGTGAGGTGTTGCGCGTCGCGCACTCAACGACTTTTGGCCTTTACACGCGTTAGGAATCAGATTGCGTACTTGGCATAAGCAAATCAACCTGCTTCACAAGAATGTGTTAACCAGGTCGTTGCTTTATCTTCATTCTGAAAGTCAAAGCGTCCTTCCGTCTGACCGGCTATTTTCCTTCGGTCCGTTAAGGTGTACTTAGCTGTTTGATCAATTCAACAACTAACCTAATGGCTTATGGGTCGACAAACGGCAATGTCACTGTACCCTCTGTAGCATGAGCTGACATGTTCAACCTCGAATTGGGCTTCCGACAGTGCGGCAACAAATTCTTCGGTGCTATGTAACCAATAATGTCCCTGTCTTTGGGCGGCGGTAGTTCGCCGGTTTTGTCGCGCAGCTTCCCAGTTGTCGACTACTAGCCGATAAGTTCTTTTCCATCCATAGTTGGCGATACAGTTCCTGATCACGTAGAACAACCAATCGTTGGTGTTTTGGCGGCGACCAAAGTCGACCAAGACCAACCTACCCTCGGGTCGAAGCAGTCGGTGCATCAACTCGAGGGCCTGTTGATGCGGTTGGATAGCATAAAGGGCATTTGTGCTTACGATCACGTCGAACGCTATGTTCTTCTGCTTCCACTCCAAGAATGATGTGTGAGCTAGTTCAACATTGGATATGGAGTGGGCTTGATACTTCTCTCGCGCTCGACCGAGCATCCCCAGATCCATATCTAAGTGCACGAAGGAGGTTTGTGGGTGCAATTTTGCAAGGCGCAGTAGCAAATTTCCGGTTCCACCTCCTACGTCCAGAACATGTGCATCGGGAGGCAATTGCAAGTGTTCAAAGCGCTCAACAACCAACGTCAGCATCGAGTCGTAGGATGGATTGACATTGCACATCGCGTCATAGTGGTTCGCATAGATTGACCACTGAATATTTTTGTTCAGCAATAGTGATCCGTTGGGAAGCATATTCTGCTTAGTAAATTGTTTCAGTGGTTTGCTAAGGTTGAGTGGCTAGTAGACTCGACTTCGACATACGATTTTGTGACACGGTTTTCCGTAGTTGATCAACCAGCCACCACCCTCACTTCCACCCGAGCTCCCGGCACCGCCAGTTCTGACACGCCAATCGCCGTCCAGGCGGGGTAGGGTTCCTTCACGAACTCGTCTTTCACTTTCATGAAGGTGCCGAGGTTGTCTCGAAGCCCTACATGGAATGAACTGATTTCGACGATATCGCCATATCCGAGCCCGGATGCTGCCAGTACCTTGCCTACGGATTTCCAGGCATTGCGGAACTCAGCTTCTGCCGACTCCGGAACCCCCCCACCCGACTCGGTGCCGAGCTGTCCAGAGCAGAACACGAGGCCGTTGGCTCGCGCCGCTGAAGCGAAGTGAAAATTCTGATAGAGCGCTTTGTCTTCATCCGTCACGATGACGTCTTTCGCCATGATCTCTTCCAACAGGCTGGTCAGCTGGCATCATAGCGTGGAAATTCCAAGGTACATACCGTACCGCGATTACCAGTGTTGAGGGCGTCATGCTGACTTTGAGCGAACGTGTTCCTGTATCCGAAGGGGAGCGCCAGGAGCTCCTCGCGTTTGCGCGAATCATCGCCACAGAGGCGGGGCGGGCAGTACTGCCGTTTTTCCGTCGTCCGATACACGTTGAGAACAAGCTTTCAGATGGCCGTTTCGATCCTGTCACGGAGGGAGATCGTGCGGCCGAGCGAGTCCTGCGCCAGCGCATACAGGAGCGCTTCCCTCAGCACGGCGTGTTGGGGGAAGAGTTCGGCCATGAGCCAGGTAACGGCCTGACATGGGTCATTGATCCAATCGATGGCACTCGTGCGTTCATGTCCGGCATGTTGCACTGGGGTTTGCTGCTTGCGTTGTTTGATGGCCAGGAGCCTGTCATCGGTGTTGTTTATCAACCCTTCACCGATGAGCTTTGGAGTGGCGACGGCGTCCGCGCGTTTCATGCTCGCGGCTCGATGCAAAGCGCGATAGTCACTCGTCCCGGAGTGGCTCTGAGTCGGGCCGTCATGGGCACCACCAATCCGAATCTGATCAAAGGAGCGGCGGATCGAACGCGATACGATGCTCTTGAGGGTCGGGTGCGTCTGGCGCGATACGGAGGTGATTGCTACATCTATTCAGTACTCGCCATGGGCTTCATGGATATTGGGATCGATGGTGGCCTGCAGGCTTACGACATACAGGCGCTCATTCCTATTGTGCGCGGAGCGGGCGGTGTGATCACAAATTGGGCAGGGGGTTCGGCTGCTCTCGGCGGCAACGTCATCGCTTGCGGAAGCCGGCCGCTCCACGATGAAGCATTGATGGTACTCCAAGGCTGATAGTTGCCTTGTGTTGGTGCGTGAGAGTGAGAAAGCCTCCGAAACACGCACCATTTTGAATCGATCGACTATCTTGCAGCAGTTCTGACCGAATCCGGCTTCCGTTTTGTCCCGGATTCAGTTCCTGGCACGCTGTTTGCTTTATCTACTTCGAGTCTCAACGGAGTAATGCCTAGCGATACAAAAGCCTAACTAGTTCTCTCCCATCTAGTTTTCTCTCTCTCTTTGTTTTCTCAGGTATGTGTGACGAGGGGTGGCCTCTGACCGCCCCTCTCACTTACTGGCAACCACGCACTTCGCCTGCCTGCAGTCGATCCGGTTCCGCCTTAAACAAACTGTCATACGCGCAAGGTCATTGGCACGGAATGTGCTCTCCCTGAATGAGTTCGCTCTGCGGACCCTGGAAAATTATCCTGCAAACAAGGGAAACACAATGAACAACACTGCCATCAGGCTCCGATCTGAGGTCGCATCTCTGGTGGAGTGCGTTCTTGGTTACGCGACGAAGGGGGAATAGCCATGCAACTTGTTACTGCCATCATAAAGCCGTTCAAACTCGATGATGTTCGAACGCATCTTTCCGAAATCGGAATTGCCGGAATGACTGTCACCGAAGTCAAAGGATTCGGACGCCAGAAAGGACACACGGAGCTGTATCGCGGTGCGGAGTATGTGGTCGATTTTCTGCCGAAGATCAAACTTGAAGTAGCAGTCGATGACTCGCAACTCGACGTAGTTGTTGAAGCAATACAGAAGGCGGCCCACACCGGCAAAGTCGGTGATGGAAAGATATTCGTGCTGCCATTGGCAGACGTCATCCGCATCCGCACCGGTGAGACCGGTGTGGAAGCGATATAGGAGTATCAAGAAATGCGAGCGTTGACACAAACCAACTACCCGACCGATGGCTTCGGCTTCAACAGCCTGGGTCAGGTCGTGCGTATTCACGCGGGCGAATCCGATCCTGTCGTCTTGAGAGGGGTGCGAACATGAAAAGGTTACTTGCTACGTTGAGCCTGGCACTGGTCCTATTATCTCCCGGTATTACCCTGGCTCAGGACGAGTCAGTAGTCGTTCCGGGAGATGAATCCACCAGCCTCGAATCGACGGCGGCCGATGCAGCAACGGTAGTAGAAGAAGTTGTTGAACCGGTCATCGATGCGGCCGTCGCAGTGGAAGAAGCCGTTGCCGAAGAAGAAGCTCCGGTTGCTGCCCCCAGCCCCAACAAAGGTGACACCGCCTGGATGCTGACCGTGACGATGATGGTCGTCATGATGTCGATCCCTGGCCTTGCATTGTTCTACGGTGGGCTGGTTCGCAGCAAGAACATGCTGTCGGTACTGATGCAGGTGTTTGTGATCTTTGCGCTGATCTCAGTACTGTGGGTGGTGTACGGTTATTCGCTGGCCTTTACACCCGGCAACGCGTTTTTTGGCGGTTTTGACAGAGTCCTGCTCGCGGGAATTTTTGATCCGGTCACCAATGGAGTGGCTAATGGTGCGACCTTCAGCAAGGGCGTCTACATTCCCGAGTTTACGTTTGTTGCCTTCCAGGCAACGTTTGCTGCGATTACCGTTGCGTTGATTGTCGGTGCCTTTGCTGAGCGCATGAAGTTCTCGGCTGTGCTGTTGTTCTCAACGCTCTGGTTCACCTTCGCTTACATACCGATGGCGCACATGGTGTGGTTCTGGCCAGGTCCGGACGCAATCACCGATCAGGACTCCTACGATGCAGCCATGGCGGCCTCCGGCTTCCTGTATGCCAAAGGCGCGCTGGATTTCGCTGGTGGTACTGTTGTGCACATCAACGCCGCAATCGCCGGACTGGTGGGTGCGTTCGTGATCGGCAAGCGTGTGGGTTATGGACGAGAGTCAATGACCCCGCACAATCTGACCATGACCATGATTGGTGCATCCCTGCTGTGGGTGGGCTGGTTTGGCTTCAACGCAGGCTCAGCGCTTGAAGCTGGCGCTACCGCTACCCTGGCGTTTATCAACACGCTAGGCGCGACGGCAGCAGCTACGCTGACCTGGATGCTGGCTGAGTGGATGGTCAAGGGCAAGCCTTCAATGCTCGGTGCAGTATCTGGCGCGGTGGCCGGTCTGGTTGCCATCACTCCGGCATGTGGCTGGGTTGGTGTAGGCGGCGGGCTGATCATTGGTGCGTTGGCTGGTGTGTGTTGTTTCTGGGGTGTCACCGGCCTGAAAAAACTGTTAGGTGCAGACGATGCGCTCGACGTTTTTGGCATCCATGGAATTGGCGGTATCCTCGGCGCATTGCTCACCGGCGTATTCAACAGCTGGAGCATGGGTGGCGCGGGTATTCCCGACTACGTCAACAATACTTTTGTGACGACTGAAATTGGTGCGCAGCTCTGGATTCAGGTGCAGGCGGTAGGTACAGCCGTGATCTGGTCCGGAGTCGTCGCTTTCATCTGCTACAAGGTGGTGGATCTCATCATCGGTCTACGCGTATCGGAAGAGGACGAACGCGAAGGTCTGGATGTCACCCAACACGGCGAGCGTGCATACAGCATGTAAGCGCTGGGCTCTGCTTCTCAAGGAAATCAGGCGCCCCATCAGGGGCGCCTTTTTTTTGGCGCCAGAACCTTTCTGCACCGTCTGCGGGACCTGGGTCCGGTTCATCTAACAGTTGTTTGAAGGTGAATTCCTCTTGGCACGGAATGTGCTGAACCACTAGAACCACTGGAAGCGCTGACAGGGGAGTACGGATGAAACGTCACCTGCGACCAGAAACCATCAATCAACAACGAAAGTACCGAGGAACCAGAATGAACGTCACAGCCATCCGCAACCGACCCGACGCCGCCTCTACGATGGCGCGCAGTTACCGTTGCGCAAGGAAAGGGAGTTAGCCATGCAACTTGTTATTGCAATCATAAAACCATTCAAACTCGACGATGTTCGTGCACATCTTTCGGAGATCGGCGTGGCCGGCATGACGGTCATCGAAGTCAATGGATTTGGTCGTCAGAAGGGACACACAGAGTTGTACCGTGGTGCTGAGTACGTTGTCGACTTTCTGCCCAAGGTCAAGATCGAGATCGCCGTTGATGACACGATGCTTGAGGTTGTCATCGACGCGATACAAAAGGCAGCCCGCACCGGCAAGGTCGGGGACGGGAAAATATTTGTGCTGCCGCTGGCAGACGTCATTCGCATCCGCACCGGCGAGACCGGTGTGGCGGCCATTTAGGAGACCTGGAATATGGAAGTGAGTATGGAAGCTTTGACCCAAACCAATTATGCGATAGACACCTTCTACTTCCTTGTGATGGGTGCGATGGTGATGTTCATGGCAGCCGGTTTCGCCATGCTTGAAGCTGGCCTTGTCCGGGCCAAGAACACCAGTGTCATCCTGACCAAGAACATTGCTCTCTACGCCATTGCCTGTGTGATGTACCTGTTGGTGGGCTATTCCATCATGTATCCGGGATCTGCCGGAGAAGGTGAGTGGTTGCCGATGCTCGGTTTCCTGATCGGCGATGAACACACGGTGGACGCTGTTGTGGCCTCAGGTGGTGACACTTACTACTCAGCTCGTTCAGACTTCTTCTTCCAGGTTGTCTTCGTGGCAACGGCCATGTCGATTGTCTCCGGAGCGGTGGCGGAGCGAATGAAGCTTTGGACTTTTCTGGTTTTCTGCGTGTTCATGACCGCGTTTATCTACCCCGTGCAAGGTTTCTGGAAGTGGGGTGGTGGCGCGCTGGATGCTGCAGGCTTCAATGATTTTGCAGGCTCGGGTCTCGTACATATGTGTGGTGCAACTGCCGCACTGGCGGGAGTGCTCCTGTTGGGGCCACGCAAAGGAAAGTATGGCCCTAACGGGGAGATCAATCCGATACCCGGTGCAAACATGCCACTGGCCACTCTTGGCATGTTCATCCTCTGGTTCGGCTGGTTTGGCTTCAATGGGGGCAGCGAACTCAAACTCAGCAACATAGACGAGGCCAATGCGGTGGCCCAGGTGTTCGTCAATACCAACATGGCTGCTTGCGGAGGATTGCTGAGCGCGTTGCTGCTGTCCCAGATCTTCTTCGGCAAGGCGGATCTGACCATGGCACTCAATGGTGCGCTTGCGGGTCTGGTCTCTATCACGGCGGAACCCCTCGCTGGAACTGCGCTAGCCTCTATGCTGGTTGGAGCGGCTGGCGGAGTGCTGGTGGTGTTTGCCATCATCGGCTTCGATAAACTGAAGATCGACGATCCGGTGGGAGCGCTGTCGGTGCACGGGGTATGCGGTATGTGGGGCTTGCTTGCAGTGGCCATCACCAATGCGGAAGCCACCTTCAGCGCCCAGTTGCTTGGTCTGGCGGCGATCTTCGCCTGGACCTTCACGGCGAGTCTCATCGTCTGGTGGGTACTCAAACTGGTCATGGGCCTGCGTATCAATGAGGAATCTGAGTACGAGGGTGTTGACCTTGTTGAGTGTGGCATTGAAGCCTATCCGGAGTTCGTGAAATAGGCTGCCTCACAAGTTGATGAACGAGAGCCCCGCGTGCGGGGCTCTGTCATTTCAGGCACGGGCGATTTGTGATTCTTCGATTGCCGCCCTGATGCGGCTGTGTTCCTTGCGTGTGAGCCGGTACAGGCTGGCGACCAGAGCCGTGATCCCGATCATGACCAGAACCCCTGGCCCCATGGCCATGGCCAAAGTTCGCAAGGCTTCGGGATCGATGGTTTCGACCGTCGCATTGCGTTGAATGCCAGCGAGATCGACGATGACGCCGGAGATGATGATGCCAAATCCACCAATGGCTTTGGCTGCGAACGAGGCCGCTGCGTAGTAGATGCCTTCGTTGCGACTGCCGTGAATCTCTTCGTGTTCGTCGGTAATGTCAGCGATCATCGATCCGATCATTACCCCAAGGACACCAATACCGATGCTGCATATGGCGTTGGCAGCCATGACCAGATAGAAAAGCATGGGGTCGCCTGGCTTCGGGAACAGACCCAGCAGACTCATGATGATTGGCAGTGTGTTCCACAATGCGTACCAGATCAGTCCACCGATGAGCAGGGTTTTCTTCTCCGGGAAAATTCGCCCCAATGGCGTAGCGAGGCTGGCACCGATGAATCCACCAATGACCGATGCGGGAAAGCTGAGCCCGATCATGGGGAGGCTGAACTGAAAGTACAGCGTACCCAGGTAGATGGACAGCGCACTCACCATGCCCATCGTCATGCCCCACAACACGGCCGTCAGGACGATCACCCTGAATGAGCTGAGCGCAAAAGCCTGACCCGCTTCTCTGGCCACCTGGAGCACGCTGAACCGTTTTCCAGTTGGCAAGGACTGCGGCAAGTGCGGGATCTGACTGTGGGTGCCATAAGCGGAAATCCAGACACCCAATGCAATGACGACGGCAAAAGTGGCTGCAAACAGTGGATACGCATCCGGATTGAGCTGTCCGTTTGGATAATTCTCGGTGGGTCCGAAGTAGATCTGCAGGCCGATCAGAAACACCATCAGCGTACCCACTGACGCCATGATCGAGCGGAGTGCGGAAAGGAGCGTTCGCTCGTCATAGTCCATTGAGAGTTCGGCTGTCATTGCCGTGTGCGGGATGGAATAACAGGACTGCGTAGCTCTGGTCAGTATCGAAAGGCAAATCAGCCAGACAAACAAACCTGTCTCGTCGAGTCCTGAAGGAGGAGCAAACAACAGGTAGAAACACACAGCGAAGGGGAGGGCTGCTGCATACATGAATGGATGACGTCGCCCCCAGCTGCTTTGAGTGCGGTCGGACCATGATCCAACGATTGGATCGATCACGGCGTCGACTACCAGCGCGATGACGATGGCTGCACTGGTGAGAAATCCGGAAAGCCCCAGCACCTGGTTGTAAAAAAACAGCAGGAAGAATCCGAAGGAAGTGCTCTGTACTCCCTCGGGGATCTGTCCGAAGGCAAACATGATACGCACTCGCCAGCTTAAGCTGGCAGGTTCAGTCGCGGTCACTATTTTCCCCTCAAAATTGTAGGAGCGGACTTTGTCCGCGAAGCAGAGCCTCTGGCCCCTCGCCATCCAGAATTGGATCGAACTGCCTGCACGCTAAGCGAAATCCGTCGATAGAGCCATCACGGAAGATGGCTGATGGTCAGCCCCGGCCGATGAAGGGCATCTTCGATGCCATGACGGTCATGAACTGTACGTTTGCATCGAGTGGTAATCCGGCCATGTAGACGATGGCTCTGGCGACGTGATCAACATCCATGGTCGGTTCGGGGGCCAGCGAGCCATTGGCCTGGAGCACGCCACCACCCATGCGGGCGGTCATGTTGGTCTGTGCGTTACCGATATCGATCTGTCCGCAGACGATGTTGTGCTCGCGTCCGTCCAGCGAAGTGGATTTGGTCAGCCCGGTCATGGCGTGTTTGGTGGCGGTGTAAGGTGCCGAGTTAGGGCGTGGCACATGCGCCGATATGGAACCATTGTTGATGATCCGGCCGCCCTTTGGTTCCTGGGCTTTCATCATGCGCATGGCGTGTTGCGTACAGAGGAACGCGCCAGTGATGTTCACGTCGACGACCCGTTGCCATTGCGCCAGGGTCAGTTCATCCATGGGTACGGGCGGCGCGCCGGTGCCGGCGTTGTTGAACAACAGATCGAGTCGTCCGAAGTGGGCCTTGGTCTGCGCGAACAGGTTGGCTACCGAGTCGGCATTGCTGACGTCGGTTGCGATGGCGAATGTACGCGCGCCGAATGGTGCCTGTCCGACAACAGCTTGCAACCGATCCAGCCTTCGACCAGCCAGGACCACCACAAAACCTTCCGCCAGCAGCGCAAGCGTTGCACTTTGACCGATTCCGCTACCAGCGCCGGTGACGATTGCGATCTTGTGCATGACTGTGTGCATGGCTGTGTCCCGCTCCTGGGCGTCTGGATGATTCGAAAGTCAGATGTCGCCACGCGATCGCAATCCTGCGATCTCTTCACTACCAAGACCGAGACGTCCCAGAACCGCTTCGGTATCGGCGCCAACTTCCGGTCCTGCCCAATCGGTTCGACCTGGTGTCAACTCGAGCCTGGGCAGGATCGCGGGTATGTCCAGAGCACCCGAAGGCGTATCGACGGTCTCGAACATGCCTCGTGCCCGGTAGTGCGGATCACGCACCGCATCTTCAATGCTGTAGATCAATCCGACCGGCACATCGGCGGCTTCGAGGGTGACCATCACCTGGGCTGCGGTCTGAGTGCGCGTCCATGTATCGATAGCCTTGTCGATCCGGGCCTGTACTGCAACCCGTCCCTGGTTGTCTGCGCAGGCAGGGTCCAAACCAATATCGCTGCGACCGATCGCCTGCATGAGGCGGACAAATATGGAATCCCCGTTGCCCCCGATCACGACAAACCTGCCATCGGCACACGCATAGGTATTGGTGGGGACGATGCCCGTGATGGTGGTTCCAGATGCCCCGCGCACCTGATTTGCGCCGGAATATTCAGGTAACACCCCTTCCATCATATTGAACATGGACTCGTACAGCGCCACATCAACAGTCTGGCCCTGCCCGCCGGTGACACGTCCGCGTCCGATCAGGGCCAGCAGAATACCGATCACTGCATGTAACCCCGAGACGGTGTCGCCGAGGCTGAGGTTGGGACGCACGGGTGCGTCACCGGGGAAACCGTTGAGGTGCCGGAAGCCGCTGAAGGCTTCTGTTACCGACGCGTAGCCCGGTTTGTGCGCGTTTGGGCCAGTCTGTCCGTAGCCGGAGATCCGTGAGTAGATCAGACCAGGATTGATGGCCTTGAAGATTTCCGGTCCCAGCCCCCACTTCTCCATCGTGCCCGGTTTGAAGTTCTCGATCAGGACATCGGCGCTCTCGACCAGCCTTCGCACGACATCCCGTCCGGCGGCGGATCGCAGATTGACAGTAACGGACTTTTTGTTCCGCCCCAGGCTGTACCACCACCATGACGTGCCGCGTTCATCAAGTGTGCGCCAGCCTCGTATCGGATCACCTTCTCCTGGCGGTTCGATCTTGATGATCTCGGCCCCGAAGTAGCCGAGTAACGTGCCAGCAAACGGGCCGGCGAGGAGTTGTCCAACCTCAATGACCCGGATCCCATCCAGCGGACGTCGAGAGTCAGTCATCCCCGCAATCCTCTCGCTGAGCGTGTTCCATGATCTGTACTGACAGACCAGTCAGACAGCACTTTCACCAACAGGGCTTGTTCAACTGTTTTGACCCGATCCTGCAGTGACTCTGGTGTATCTCCGGCAACGACGGAAACCCGTTGCTGGGCGATGATCGCACCGGTGTCGTAGCTGCCGCTCACATGGTGCACAGTTGCGCCGGATTCGTGCTCACCCGCAGCAAGTACTGCTGCGTGCACCTTCAATCCATAAAAGCCAGTGCCACCAAATTTTGGCAGCAGGCTTGGATGGGTGTTGATGATGCGGGCATCAAATGCCTTCAGCGTTGCCGGACCAATGGGCTTCATGTACCCGGCCAGCAGGAGCAGATCAACCTGCTGCGCCAGCAGTGTGTTGCGCATGGTGATATCACGGGCGTCGTCGTCGGGATGGGTGGCGCCGCTGATGTGGGCGGTTGGAATCCCGGCCCGTGTGGCGCGGGCAAGCGCACCGCTGGCGCTATTGTTGCTGATGACGATACAGACTCTTGCATCGAGTTGTCCTGTATCGATTGCATCCAGCACAGCCTGCAGTGTGGAGCCAGCGTGAGAGGCCAGTACACCAATGTTCATACACCCGCTACCCGAAAGATCGCCGTGTGTTGCGTGACCGCCAACGGTCCTTCGGCGTTTTCGTAGTGAATGGCCAGACGAACAAATTCGTGGCCCTTCTTTTTCCACTTTTCGACCGGTGCTGCCTGAACGATGACCTGAGCGCCGACTTTGAACGGGCGGTACTGCTCGATCTCGCTGCCGACGTGAATCCATGCCGGCATGATGAACTCACGAACCAGCACACGGTTGGCCGTTGCCAACGCCCAGTGCGGATGGATGAAATCCTTGTAGATGGGTAGAAAATCAGCAACCTGTGCCGTGTACTCGGTATTTTCTTCGTCGTTGGCGTCCCAGCGCCATGCTGGCAGTGGCCGCTCGCAATCGACGGTGTCCCAGGCGATTTCCGGGCGTTCACGTACCACAGGAGCACGTGCAAAAAGCGCCGGTTTGCTGGCTGGCTGAAGATCCGGGGCAAGGCGACTGTGCAGGACTGCCAGCAGTTCATCACGCGGACCGACACAGGTGATCTCGTAACTGCCGTCATGGGTCTTGAGTTCAATTCGCAGTTCATCACCAGCATAGGCAGGCTTCAGAAAGCGAACGCTCGTCGCATGATGGGATAACCATTGTGCGCCCAGTTTTTCGACAAGGGGGTGAGTCATGTAGCCGTACACGGCGACACCCGGTACAAGCGCGCCGCGAAAACCCAGACGGGCTGCCACATCATCATTGTGAATGCGATTTTCGCTGGTATGCGCGTGATTTTCCGCGATCAACCTGTAGATCGTCATGCTGTTACCCACCTGTTCCATATGCCTGTGCGGGGAGCCACGTCACCACTGCTTCCCAATTGAAGACAATCACCAGTCCAAGCAGCTGGATCAGGATGAAGGGGAGCACACCGCGATAGATGATCGGCGTGTCGATTTCCGGAGGCGCCACACCCTTGAGGAAAAATATCGAAAATCCCACCGGCGGGGTAAGAAAGCTGGTCTGCAGGCAGACCGCAAACAGGACTGTGAACCAGACCGGATCAAATCCCAGCTTGATCACTACTGGCGCGACCAGTGGCAGGATGATCAGCGTCAGCTCGATCCAGTCAAGAAAAAAACCGAGGATGAACGTGGCGAACAAAATGGTGATCACGACACCTGTCGGCCCGAACGGCAGGCCAGTCAGCCAGCCTTCGATCAGTTCGTCCCCGCCGAGCCCGCGCAAGACCAGGGAAAAGGCTGTGGCACCCAGCATGATGGCGAAGATGTAGGCGGTTGAACGCGTCGTTTCTTCCAGCACATCGCGCATCCCGGCCATGTTGAGCGCACCTTTGAAAAGCGCCAGTAACAAGGCACCAAAGGCACCAACTCCTGCGGCTTCAGTCGGTGTCGCCAGACCAAAGAAGATACTGCCCAGCACTGAGAGGATCAGGAAGGCAGGTGGCAGTATGGCTTTGAACAAGTCCATGACCGCACCGAAATCGAGCGGTGGATAGACACCTCCGGGTGCTTTGTCGGGTCGAACCAGTCCGATGCCGACCAGGTAGAGGATATAGAGACCGCCGAGCAACATGCCGGGAAACACGGCGCCAAGGAACAGATCACCAACGCTCATCGCCATACGGTCGGCCATCATCACCAGCATGATGCTGGGCGGGATCAGGATGCCGAGTGTCCCCACCGCGGCGACGGTACCAGCCGCAAGTGATCGATCGTAACCTTGTTGCAGCATGACCGGCAGACCAAGCAATGCCAGCAGCATGACCGATGATGCAACAATACCAGTGCTGGCGGCTAGTAACAGGCCGATCAACGTGACGGCGATCGCGAGGCCACCACGCAGGCTGCCAAACAGGCGCGCAAAGCTGGTCATCAGATCGCGGGCGATGCCCGATCGATCAAGTAGAAGACCCATGAGAATGAACATGGGCAGGGCAACCATCACCCAGTTTTCCATCGTGTTCCAGATGCGCTCAACGGATAGCGAGGTGTAACTCCAGTCCACACCGATGGCCAGATCGAAGTCGACATCCAGCACGATGGCCAGGGCCGTAAATACAACCGCCAGACCGCCCAACAGCCAGGCCACAGGGAACCCCGTAAACACCAGTACGATGAAGCCGATGAACATGGCCAGTGCGAGCCACTCATTCGCGGGCATTGGTGTCCTCCTGCAGGAAGAGGAATGACCAGACCCGCGACAGGCGAGCCAACACGGCCAGCGCCAGCAGTGCAAAACCGAAAGGCAATGCGCCCTTGATCAGCCAGCGGTAGGGCAATCCACCAGGCGATGAAGACACTTCACTGACTGCAAAACTGGAACTCATGAACGGAATTCCGTACCCCACGACCAGCACGATGAAGGGAATGAGCAACAGCAATGTGCCATAGAGTTCGATCCAGGCCTTGAGGCGAGGTCTCAGTCGTTCGTGCAATACATCGACCCGCACGTGGGCGTCTGCCTGGTAGGCGTAACTCATGCCGACAAGGAAGCCAACCGAATAGAGGTGCCACTGCAGTTCTTCAAGCTCGATTCGGCCCTCGGAAAACAGATAGCGCATCACTACGTTCAGCATGATGACTCCGAGCAGGATCAGCCAGATCCAGCTCAAGGTCTTGCCGATGCGGATCAGCCAACCATCGATGAGGCGTGACAGACCGGTTTCCGGATACATCAGAAATCCCTCGGCAGGTACGCCTTGGACTTCCAGTTGGCGTACTCCTTGCGGAATTTCTGCTGCGATTCAAGGATCTGCGCGAAATCTGCATCCGCCTTCGCTTCTGCGTCGAGCACCTTGTTCGTGACAGCCTCCAGTTCACGAAGTATTTCCATGGGCAGGGTTTCTGCACTGACACCCTTGGCGGGAAAGCCAAGCATCACGGCGCCTTGCAGGCCTTCTGATCTTGAGAGATTGCGGGTGACGCCAGCGGTGCATGCGGTATCGATGAGCGCCTGGTCTGCATCGGAGATGGCATCCCAGTGGCTCTTGTTGATGACCAGGTGAGACGCGGTGAAGGGCTGATGCCAGCCGGGGTAATAGTTGAACTTGGCTACGCGGTCGAAACCAAGTGTCTGGTCCACCACCGGCAAGGCGAATTCGGTTGCATCGATCGCGCCTTTTTCCAGTGCCTGGAAGATCTCGCCGCCGGGCAACATGGTGACCGATGCGCCAAGTTGTTCAATGACCTTGCCACCAATGCCGGCGAAGCGGATCTTCAGACCGCGCATGTCTTCGAGGGTTTCGATCTTGCGACGGAACCAGCCGGCCGTCTCCGGTCCGGTCATGCCACAGTAGATCAGGTGCATGTTGTGGCCGGCATAAAGCGTTTCTGCCAGTTCCCGTCCACCGGCTTCATACCACCATGCGCTGTACTCCCAGGGTTCCATCCCAAACGGCACGGCACCAAGCAAGGCGGAAGCAGGAATTTTCCCTTGATCGTAACCGAGCCATGTATAACCAGCTTCTATTTTGTTGTCGCGGACCGCATCGGTAATACTGAATGCAGGCACGATCTCACCGGGCTCATACAGCCTAAGTTGTATCGCGCCGCCACTGGCTGCCGCGATTTGATGGGCAACGTAGACCGGGTTGTCACCGAGTACAGGCAGGTTGGTCTGGAAGACGACGGGTACTCGCCATGAGATTCGGGCTTCGACAGCAGCAGGACTGTCTCCGCGGGTATGTTCTCCAGTAATGGTGTGCGGTCGGATGGCCAGGCTGCCCACAATGCCGACCAAAAAAGCGGCGAGCACAGCGGTCAGTGTGGCCCGATTGCTTAAGCCCCGTGTTGCCAATTCGTGTCCCCCGTCCCCGGTTCAATCGTTTCAGGCGGGATGATTATGCCCGACTCGCTGCATTTCACTTACAACGCTTTCCCGGGCTTTGCGTACACTCTCGCCTCCACTACACTCTTGCGCCTTTCTCGCCCGGCTAACGGGCGCTTTGAGAAGGACGACAAGAAAGCAGCCAAGGGATAAACCCGTGCGGGAGCGCCGGGGATACGTGGCGTTTGATGCCTTGTCCAGTGGCGACGCAGGAAAGTTTGATCAATTGTCTGGGGGTAGCATGCAGATTGGGGTACTCAAAGAGACCCTGCCGGGTGAGCTGCGCACTGCGTTAACACCGCAGAACGCAAAGAAGCTCAAGGGCAAAGGCATCGACATCGCGATCGAAGCCGGGCTTGGCGTCGCATCCGGCTATGCCGATGCGGCTTACGTTGAAGTTGGAGCCGTAGTTCAGGATCGTGGAACACTTTTTGGTTCCAGCGATGTGGTCTTGCGCGTCCGCAAGCCGAGCATCGACGACATTGCTGCGCTGAAAAGTGGTGCGGTGCACGTCAGCTTTCTCGATCCCTTCAACGAGCGTGGTTTGGTTGAAGCGATGGCGAAGCAGGGTGTGACGTCCATCTCCATGGAGATGATCCCGCGCACTACGCGAGCGCAGAAGATGGATGCCTTGTCATCACAGGCCAACCTGGTCGGTTATGTGATGGTGATTCAGGCGGCGTATCACTGTCCGAAGATATTCCCGATGATGATGACTCCGTCCGGCACCATCGCGCCGGCACGTGTTTTTGTTATTGGTGCGGGTGTGGCGGGGTTGCAGGCCATTGCCACGGCCAAGCGCCTCGGTGCGCGGGTTGAAGCTTTTGATACCCGTCCCGTGGTGGCTGAACAGGTGCGCTCACTCGGTGCCAAATTTGTCGAAATCGATCTCGGAGAGATTGGCCAGACCGAACAGGGCTACGCCAGGGAGCTGACCAAAGAACAGCTCGACAAACAGCGCGAAGGCCAGAAGAAGGTCATTGCGCAGTCTGACATCGTGATCACAACGGCCCAGGTGTTTGGACGTCCTGCACCGCGCATCGTCAGCCGGGACATGGTCGAGGGTATGCAGCCCGGCAGCATCGTCGTGGACATGGCAGTTGAGTCCGGCGGCAACGTTGAAGGCTCGGTGGCGGGCCAGATTGTCGACATCAACGGCGTCAAGGTACTGGGAATCAGCAATCTGCCATCGGCAGTGGCGCGCAATGCCAGCGACATGTACTCCGCCAATCTCTTCAACCTGCTCGATGAGTTCTGGGATGGCGAGAAAAAATCACTTGATCTGGATCCGGCTGACGACATCATCAAGGGGTGTGTGATCACCCGTGATGGGCAGATCGTCAACCAGACCATTGCGAATCACTACTCGAGGTAAGTCATGGAAGCCGTATTTCTGGCCTTTGTTCTCATGCTGTCCATCTTCCTCGGCTTCGAGCTGATTTCGAAGGTGCCGGCGACACTGCACACACCGCTGATGTCTGCATCCAATGCGATTTCAGGCATTACTGTCGTGGGCGCGCTGATCTCGGCGGGCAACGGCATTTCAACTGTATCGACCATCCTCGGAGCACTTGCTGTCGTGTTTGCCATGATCAACGTGGTAGGCGGTTATATGGTAACCAACCGCATGCTGGGCATGTTCAAGAAAAAAGTTGATCCGAACGCGAAGGGAGGCAAGGCATGAGCGCTGAACTCGTCAATATCGGCTACATCGTAGCCGCTGCGCTCTTCATCGTCGGGTTGAGGATGCTGGGTTCACCAGCAACTGCGGTGCGTGGCAACACCTGGTCGGCGTGGGCGATGCTTATTGCGATCGTCGTGACCCTGCTCGACAGGCAGATCATTACCTTTGAGTGGATCATCGGCGGCGCCATTGTCGGCGCTGCCATTGGCTGGTGGGCGGCAAAAAAAGTCGAGATGACTTCGATGCCGGAAATGGTTGCATTGTTCAATGGTTCCGGTGGTCTCTCCAGTCTCCTGGTGGGATGGGCGGCGCTCTATGAACCCAACAATACGCTGTTCATTCTGATCACGATTGCACTGTCGATCCTGATCGGTGGTGTGACGTTCTCGGGGTCGTTCATTGCATTTGCCAAGCTGGCAGAAGTCATGCCCGGCAAAGCCATCGTGTTCGGCGCCCAACGGCTTGTTAACGCGTTGATCCTCGGTGGCATTGTCGTGTCCAGCGTCTTCCTGTGCCTTGATCCCTCGGTAACCTCAGTGTGGCTGTATGTGCTGATCGGCCTCAGTCTGCTGTTTGGCGTGATGGCTGTTATCCCGATCGGTGGTGCAGACATGCCAGTGGTGATTTCCCTGCTCAACAGTTACTCAGGCCTCGCAGCCTGCGCCGCTGGTTTTGCCATCCACAACAACATCCTCATTATTGCGGGCGCACTGGTCGGTGCATCGGGCATTATCCTGACGCAGATCATGTGCAAGGCGATGAACCGATCCCTGGCAAACGTGCTGTTCTCCGGTTTCGGATCCGTGAAAACCGCCAGCAAGGTCGAAGGTGAAGCGAAGCCGATTACTGCAGAGGACGCGTTCCTGATTCTGGAGTCCGCATCCTCAGTCACCTTCGTTCCTGGCTATGGGATGGCGGTCGCACAGGCTCAACACGTCGTTCGTGAACTGGGTGAACTGCTCGAGAAGAATGGGGCTGAAGTGACGTACGCCATCCATCCGGTTGCCGGCCGCATGCCAGGACACATGAACGTTTTACTGGCCGAAGCCAATGTGCCTTACGACCAGTTGGTCGAAATGGATGACATCAATCCGCGCATGAGCAATATCGACGTTGCCGTCGTCATTGGCGCCAACGATGTGGTAAACCCTGCAGCCCGCAATGATGAAAACAGCCCGATCTACGGGATGCCGATCATCAACGTGGATCACGCGCGGACCGTATTTGTGCTCAAGCGTTCGATGGCGTCCGGATTTTCGGGTGTCGACAATCCCCTGTTTTTTGGCGAAAACACCCGCATGCTGTTTGGTGATGCAAAACAATCGATCGCCGGTCTCGTCGCGGAGTTCAAGAGTTAGTTCGGCAGCGTAACCTGCAGAAGCGGCCGGATTTCTCCGGTCGCTTGTTGATCATTCCTGGCTCATTCCCCGCTGCTTTGGGCAACGGACCTGTGCGTCTGTTTCGGAGCATCGCTAGATCGGCGGTTTCACGCCAGTGTAGCGATAGGTCGTGCTCTGCCTGGTCTCACCGGCTGCGCTGCCCTGCTTGTAGGGGAGTTTGTCCGCAACACCGAGGTTGATGCGTGTTTGCGCGGCGGGGATTCCGCTGCCAGGCAGTTCAACGGTATAAACCAGTACGCGGGTCTCGATTCCATCGACCATCTCGATCCCGGCAGACTGACATCCGGTCACCTTGATTTCGCCACTTTGCATGCTGGCGACAGTCTGCCGCTCAACCTCATCCATGTTCATCGGAGCGACTATCCACTGGTCATTCATGAACATGAAAAATCTGCCATCGGCCTTGATCACCTCAGTCTTGAAGTCATCGATCTGCGAAATGGCGTGCCAGGCGGATTTTGCCACCTTGGCTTCACTGGCCTCGATCAGCGGTGTGCAGGCAGCATCCAGTGCCAATGCGGCGGGTGTGATGAACATGGATGCTGTGGCCATGGACAGGCATTGAATGGTTGTTCGCAAAGTGGCACCTCCGATCATCGTTGAGGCCACCAGTATCTCAGAATCGCCGGTCGGAACGATCACTGCTCGTGAAGGCAGATAGCCCATCGAGGTTGCTGCACTGCTTGGGCACGGCAAAAGGTTCGCCCTGGATACGTCAAGGCGTAAGATCTCACAAAGCGTCGCCGGGAAATGTCATGGTTGAAGTACTGATTGCGGGTCTCCTGTTGCTCGTCACACACTTCGGACTATCGAGCACGTCGATTCGTCCGACGGTTGTCACCGCCATCGGCGAGCAAGGGTTTCTGGGTCTCTACTCACTGGTTTCGCTGGCGACGCTCGGATTTCTCATCTACCAGTATGTGGATGTTCCCCGGTATGAGTACGCCTGGTTTCCCAATCCCGACCTGAACTGGATTCCCAAGGTGATCATGCCGATCGCGACCACTTTTCTGCTCGGTGGCTTTCTGGTCAGGAATCCCACCCAGGTAGGTGGGGAAAAGCTGCTTGCGCAGGGTGTGGAGACACGAGGGTTGCTCCGCATCACGAGGCATCCATTTCAGTGGTCCGTCATTCTCTGGTCGCTGTGCCACATCGTTGTCAATGGAGACTACGTGTCACTGGCGTTTTTTGGAACATTCCTGGCACTGGCTGGCATCGGCACGTTGCTGCTGGACGCCAAGAAAGCGAAAAAACTTGGCGCTCAATGGGTACCGTTTGCGGCGGCGACATCCAACATTCCGTTTGGCGCGATCATTACCGGGCGCAACAAATTCGTGCCTGCGGAGTTAGGCCTGCCAGTGCTCGTCGGCCTGGCGGGTTATGGCGCTTTCTGGTTTTTGCACGAATGGATGACCGGCGTACCGGTCGTCTGATTGGCGTTTATTTCAGTGCGGCGGCCAACGCCGCAGACAGTCCCTGCCATTCACCCATGAAAAAGTGGTTGGCACCATCAACCTGATGTCGGGTGACGCCTGTCCACGCAGCCAATGCGGCTGCGTTGATGTACTCGTCACCATCGC
>Ga0105050_10003243_pt1 | contig 22704 bp, 23 predicted proteins | sample FRY01_FD_78088 | JGI IMG/M metagenome (GOLD analysis project Ga0105050, IMG submission 78088) | Freshwater microbial communities from Lake Fryxell liftoff mats and glacier meltwater in Antarctica - FRY-01 | ecosystem: Environmental > Aquatic > Freshwater > Ice > Glacier meltwater ...
ACCGATTTTGATGAAAAATAGTTACTTTTGCTCATGTTAATTTTGTTGCTTAAGAACTACAAAATTACAAAAATAAAAAGTAGCCTTATTTAGGCTACTTTTTTATCGGACAACAATGATTGTTTAATTTAAAAACCTCCTTGTTTTTATAAAAAATTCTAGATTGAATTTGAAATGCTGTTAATCCATCTAAGGCAACAAATGGCGTAATTCTATAATTAAAGTTTCTGTTTTTGGTTAAAACATCTGGAATGGTGTCTTCAGACAAACTACTGAAGCTACATTTATTTTTATTCAGATTGTAAGTTGCAAACAGATGCTGTTTTAGAATTATACTTGCGCATATTAAACTAATTTGAAAAGATGTATCGTCTATAATTCTAAAATAAGCATCATGTGCATAATAGATGTCTTTTGTAATTTCAGTATTTATTGGGAACAGCAATACATTGTTGTCAGAGTCGATTTTTATAATTGTAGTAAACCCCGCAATTATAGTGTCCCCATTTGAATAACTGATGGTTGTAGAAGACACGGTTGCATACAAATCATTATTAAATACATCTAAATTACCAATATTTGTAATTGATTTTATATTGTTGTCATTCTTAAAGAGCAATCTGATTTCATCTAATTTTTCTTGATAATCAGTGAAATTTTTCTTATAAATTTCGTCTGTTAATTTATCTATATCCAATTGAAAAATTATTGATCCGTTTTCGTCCATTTTCAATAATTTATTCTTCAAATTGTCTTGAATTGCAATTTGATTATTCCCCAACACTCTCACAAAACATTGTGAATGAAAATTTTTACCTAAATCTATTATTAGTTCTTTTTTTAAAATAAGATTGTTGTCTATTAGTTTTCTAAAATAGCTGTGCTTTTCTGGAAATGAAATTAATTTATTTTTAAAAACTATTTGATTATTTTCCATCAAAACAACTGAACTAAAATTACTTCCACCAAGTAAATCATATAATGAATCGGAAGCAATAATGTTAAGACCATTTGTATCTATACCAATTCGTTCTTTAAAAATTTCTTTTTTATAATCTCCAAACTCTTCTTTAATTACATATATTTTTTCAATATCTTTTATTAATTGAAGCGCATAGTAGCAATTAATGCAATCCGAAAACCCAATTTTAATAAAGCATTGTTGTTTTGCATAAGAACTTATTATCAGTATGGCATTTAGAACAATTGTTAAGGTAAATTTCATGAGTTAATTTATGTTTGTTAAAGGTGGTCAGTTTTTAAAAACTGACCACCAAATTTAAGTTTAATCGTGTTGGATTTCATCTTCGGTTGTAAATGGAATAGGAAAGTTATTTTGTATGGTAGAAGGCAGTTCACCCAGTAAATTACCTATAATCTCGCCAGACCAATGATTGATTGTGATAACATTGCCCACTACAGTGCAACATGTTTTAGAAAAACTACCACACCTTAAAGTGGAGCTGCTAAAGCCAGTTTTTGTAATAATTGCAAAACCTGGAATAACTGTTGCTGAACAATTTTCAGGCTTAATTAAAGCTAAACACACGATGGAGAGGAAAATTAATTTTTTACTCACTAATGTTTATATTGATTTGATTGAGTGATACTTCGTGTTCATTTTTTTTAAGTTTACTCTTTTCGTTTTTCAGCTAACTGTATTTTTTGATTGGTAGAGTTCCGGTTTTTTTCGCCTTTAAAGTGTGCAAATTAAAAGAAATTTTTGATTCTACAAAGAAAATAATTTTCTTCCCAAAAAAAAGAGTGTTGATTTTCCTCAACACCCTTTTTTTTATAAAATTCTTTTAAAAAACCATTTACCCAAAATATTACCCCCAACTTTTCAGGGCAAACATTCTGTCAGAGTCTAAAATAATTTGAGAGTCATGCTCTCGCTCACAACTTACGAGTGAGCAGACTAACCGCCTCAGGCATCCCTAAATAAAAAAAGGCTGAAAATTATTTCAGCCTTTTATTTGTTTCCCTGTATTAAGTGAATAGACACTACCATTCCGCACCCGGATACGCTCTTTGTAAATATTGCATTTCGGCCAACACAAAGCCTAAATACTCAGAATGTATGCCTGTTTTGCCGCCTTTTTGAAAAAATGTGGAGCTTGGTTTTTCTAATGTAGCCTCCAACAGTATTTCATCTATTGTTTTTGTCCATGCCTTGTGTATGGTTTCTAAATTGGCACCAAATCCAAGCTGCTCGGCTTGGGTTTCTATACTTGTGGCGATAAAAAATTCGCCACTGTATTCCCACAATTCGTTCAATGCTGTTTGCACTTTTTCTTTGCTCACCGTTGTTCCATCGCCAAGTCTAATCATCCACTCATTGCTCCATCTTGCATGATAATTGGTTTCTTTCACAGATTTGTGGGCAATGGCTTTAATGTCTGTATTGTTGCTGTTGCACAATTCTGTCATCAATATATTATGAAAATTATCATAGAAAAAATGTTTTACAATGGTGTATGCCCAATCTTGGTTGGGTTGTTCTACCAACAAAGCATTTTTATATTGCAACACATCTCTTAAAAAAGCAATGCTGTCTTCGGTTTCTCCATTGCCTTTTAATCTGGCTGCCGCTGCAAATATGTTTCTGGCTTCGCCAAATAAATCGAGCGCAATATTTGTGAGGGCAATGTCTTGTTCCAAAACGGGGCCATGTCCGCACCATTCGCCATCTCTTTGCCCCTGTATTAAGCTATTATCTCCCAAATGAAGAAGATATTGGTATAAAATTTCAGTTTGTTCCATTAAAAACTACATGTGATTTAACTCTTCGGGCAGAATGTAAAAAGTAGGGTGCCTGTATATTTTATCTTCGGCAGGTTCAAAAAATGATTCGCTTTCTGAAGGTTCGCTTGCATGCAAATTATTGCTTTCCACCACCCAAATACTAACGCCTTCTAGTCTTCTTGTGTAAACATCTCTGGCATTTTCCAACGCCATTTTATAATCCGTTGCATGCAGGCTGCCAACATGTTTGTGATTCAAACCTTGTTTTGCTCTTATAAAAACTTCCCAAAGAGGCCATTCATTTTGATTCATATTTTTATGCCGCTTGAATTTTATGTTCTTCTCTTTTCTGTTTTTTGTTGCTGTATGCTGTGGCGGCTTCTCTCACCCATTCGCCATTTTCCCAAGCCGCAACTCTGGCTTTCAATCGTTGCTTGTTGCACGGTCCGTTGCCAGCCACTACCTGATTAAACTCGTCCCAATTGATAGTACCAAAATCATAATGTCCTCTTTCTTCGTTCCATTTCAAGTCTTTGTCCGGAATAGTTAGGCCTAAAATTTGCGCTTGCGGAACTGTCGCATCAATAAATTTTTGTCTTAACTCATCGTTGCTAAATCTTTTTATTTTCCATTTCATGCTTTGCGCACTGTTTGGCGAATTGTCGTCATTAGGCCCAAACATGGTGATGCTCGGCCACCACCAACGGTTCAAAGCATCTTGTGCCATCGCTATTTGCTCGGGTGTGCCTTTGCTTAAGGTTAACATTATTTCATATCCTTGTCTTTGGTGAAAGCTTTCTTCTTTGCAAACCCTTACCATAGCTCGTGCATACGGGCCGTAGCTTGCTCTGCACAAAGGCACTTGGTTCATAATTGCTGCTCCATCCACCAACCAACCAACGGCACCCATGTCTGCCCAAGAAAGCGTTGGATAGTTGAAAATACTGCTATATTTTGCTTTTCCAGTGTGCAATTCATTGTACATTTCGTCTCTAGAAATTCCCAATGTTTCGGCTGCAGAATATAAATACAAACCGTGGCCTGCTTCGTCTTGAACCTTTGCCAGCAGTGCAACCTTTCTTCTCAAATTGGGTGCTCGTGTAATCCAATTGCCTTCGGGCAACATACCAACAATTTCGCTGTGCGCATGTTGAGAGATTTGCCTAATCAAGGTTTTGCGATACTTTTCGGGCATCCATTCCCTTGGTTCAATTTTAATTTCGTTGTCTATTTTGTTTTGAAAAGATTCTTCAAGATTTATTTCCATGATGATTTTATTGGTTTACAAATTTAATAATAAACAATTTAAAATAAAAGTAGTTTTTATTTTAAATGATTTTTTTGGGTTAAAAAGTTGGGGTGTAATTATAAGTTGATTTTAATTCGCTTAAAGATTTTTCTATCACTTTCACCTGCATTTTAATGTCAGTGTTGGGTCTATCATTAGCATTTCTTTTTTGTTTAACTATGGAATCAATAACATTCAATCCGCTAAACACTTCGCCATAAACGGTGTATTCTCCATTCAAGCTTTTTGTACCATTTTTATCCGCAACTATATAAAACTGACTGCCGCTAGATGCTTTTGCGGGGTTAGCAGTTCTAGCCGCTGCCAATCTGCCTTTGTCGTGCGTAATGTTAGCTTTTATCTCTGCCGGAATGGTATATCCAGGACCGCCAGAGCCGTCATTGTTTGGATCTGCATCTTTGCTATTTGGGTCGCCTCCTTGAATCATAAAGTTTGGAATAATTCTATGAAAAGTGGTGTTGTTATAAAAGCCTTCATCAGCTAGTTTTAAAAAATTAGCTCGGTGCAATGGCGTTTCTTTAAACAACCAAAGATACATGGTGCCAAAGGGAGTCGTCATTTCAATAACTTTTTCTTTAGGTTCTTCTGTTTTTGTTTCTTTTTTGCAAGAAGTAAGTACAAGTATCAAAGAAAGGGCGGTTATTTTTAAAATTGTGTTCATATTATTTTTGAGTATTTATGTTTGTATTAATTTATATTTAAGAGTTCTACATCAAAAATCAAGGTCGCTTTTGGTGGAATTGGCCCTTGTGCGTTGTCGCCATAAGCCATGTTTGCGGGAATCAAAAACTTGGCTTTGCTGCCAGCATTTAATTGCATAAAACCTTCGTCCCATCCTTTAATCACTTGTCCCATTCCAACCGTAAATTCAAATGGGGTACCTCTGTCAACAGATGAATCAAATTTGCTGCCGTCTGTTAAAGTACCGGTGTAATGTGCGCTTATTTTTTGTCCAGATTTTGGTTTTGCACCCGTGCCTTTTTCATTTACCAAAATATACATGTCCTTGTGTTTTTTAGCTTCAGGATATTTGCTTTTTACCCATTTTTCAAAATCATCTGCCGATTGGCTAACACTGCTTTTTCCATTTTGGTACTCATTAAAGATAGAAGCTGCATCAAAAGCCGTAGCGGTTGCACCCACTCTTTTATATGTTATTGAAACAATTTTGTCGCCTTGTGCAATTGCGTTTACAACATCTTGCCCTTGCAAAACATGCCCAAAAATAGTGTGTTTGTTGTTCAAGTGCGGTTGCGCAGCGTGTGTGATAAAAAACTGAGAACCATTTGTGGTTGGTCCAGAATTGGCCATTGCCAAAACACCCGGTCCTTCAAATTTTAAAGAATTGTCAAATTCATCTTTAAAGTTATATCCTGGCCCGCCCATTCCGCTGCCATCTGGGTCGCCTCCTTGAATCATAAAATTAGGAATTACTCTATGAAAAGTAAGTCCCTCAAAAAATGGATTGCCTGCTGCTCTAAAAGTGTTTTTAATGTTTCCTTCCGATAATCCAATAAAATTCGCTACTGTAATTGGTGTTTTTTCAAACTCTAAATCACAAATAATTATGCCTTTAGTGGTGTTAATTATAGCAATAATGGAATCTGTTTTAGGAACAACAACGGGTTCTTGGTAAACAAAATCAGTTTCTTCTGTTTTTGGGGCATTGTTGCATGCAACAATGGTTGATAATAAAATCAAGGATGTAAAAATTGTTTTTTTCATAAGATATTTTCGTTAATAAAGTATTCAATAATGTGTTCGCGAATATAGGTTTCTTGTTCCAATAAAGACAAATCGGGCATTTTATTTTTTAATTCCCAATGTGGCCAACCGTCTTCGTCTTTTCCAACCAGCTCATAATGCCCAGAATAGCTCAAAAGTTTGCAAACTGCAATGTGCATTAAACTCACTTTGTCGTCTTTTTTAAAGTTAGATTCGTCTAAATAACCCAATTCTCGCATACCAATAATGAATAACATGGCGTTCATATCTGGTTTTTTGCCAAAATTAGTTTCCATAAATGCCAAAATGTTTTTCCAGATAACTGTTCTTTCTTCTGTCATGATATTATTTTGCGAAACGCATTTTATAGTCAGCGTTCACTCTGCCTTGGTTAATATTAGTAAGTTTGCTTTTAATTAAGTTTCTTCTTAACGGAGAAATTAAATCCACAAATAGACGGCCTTCTATATGGTCATATTCATGTTGAATGATTCTTGCTATCATTCCATCAAAAGTGGCTTCGTGTTCTGTAAAGTTTTCATCAAAGTATCTTATTTTCAGTTCAGGTTTTCTCGAAACCTGTTCTCTAATGTGCGGAATACTTAAACAGCCTTCTTCATATTTCCACTCATCGCCCCATTCTTCAATGATTAATGGATTAATAAATGTTTGTTTAAATTTGGCTGGTTTAAGGTCTTCAATTGGCGACCCATCTATGATAAACAGTCTTATAGAAAGTCCTATTTGAGGGGCTGCAAGTCCAATGCCACTGCTGTTATACATGGTTTCATACATGTTGTAAATAATTTCTTTTAGGTTTGGATAATCGGGGCTCACTGTTACTCCTTTTTTTCTTAAAACAGGGCATCCATAAGCGTATATTGGTAAGTTCATTTGGTTTCTAAATATGTTTGCAAAATTAATGCCGCAGCGACCGTATCAACAAGTCTTTTATTTTTTCTATCTTTTTTTTTATAGCCAGCATCTATAATTGATTGTTTTGCCATTCGGCTAGTTAATCTCTCGTCAACCAATTTTATTGGCATTTCCGGATATTTTTCCCTAAATTTTTCTTCAAATGCTTTCACCAAAGGGGTGGCATCGGTGTCTTTTCCGTCCATATTTAGCGGAAAACCGAGTACCAAGCAAACAATTTTTTCTTTCAAAAACAGGGCTTCCAAATACGGAAATATTTTGTCCGTATCTATCGTATCTAATGGCATAGCAAGCATTTGCATAGGATCTGTCATGGCCACACCGACCCTTCTTTTTCCATAATCTATGGCTAAAATTCTACTCATTATTTGGTTTGTAAATAGATTTGCAAATTGCATTTTTTTTTGAAGGATAAAAAAATTATTTTCGCACACAACATGCAGTTAGTAAATGGTCGCTACGAAATAGATGGAATTGCCATCTCAGATTTGGTTCAAAAATATGAAACACCGGTTTATGTTTACAGTGCTGCTAAGATAAAGATGCAGGTTGAAAAATTAACAAAAGCTTTTCCTGGGGTTAAATTGGGTTTGCATTTTGCATGCAAAGCTTTATCTAACATTAATATTCTTAAACTAATGAAACAATATGGCACTGGTTTGGATGCGGTGTCTATTCAAGAGGTTTGGCTGGGATTGAAGGCTGGTTTTTTGCCCGAAGAAATTTTATACACCCCCAATGGCGTTAGTATGGAAGAAATTGAAATTGCGGTGAACGAAGGTGTGAGAATAAATATTGATAATATTTCTATTTTAGAGCAATTTGGGGCAAAATATGGCAGAAAGGTGCCAGTTTGTATCAGAGTTAATCCGCACATTATGGCAGGAGGCAACGCTAAAATATCTACTGGCCATATTGACTCTAAATTTGGAATTAGCTATTACCAATTGCGACATGTTGAGAGAGTTGTGAAACTTTATGACATTAATGTTGAAGGATTGCACATGCACACGGGTAGCGATATTTTGGATGCTGAGGTGTTTTTGAGAGGGGCCGATTTATTATTTGAAGCAGCCGAAGGATTTAAAGAACTTAGATACATGGATTTTGGCAGTGGATTTAAAGTTGGGTATAAAGAAAATGATATTGTTACAGATATTAATGACATAGGTGGTAAAATTGCAGAAAGATTTAAAGTGTTTTGCGCCAATTATGGCAGAGAACTTGAACTTTGGTTTGAGCCAGGCAAATATTTGGTAAGTGAGGCAGGCTATTTTCTTGTAAAAACAAATATTGTGAAACAAACTACAAGCACTATGTTTGCTGGTGTGGATAGCGGATTGAACCATTTGATTAGACCAATGCTTTATGATGCTTACCATAAAATCACAAATGTTAGCAACCCCAATGGTGTGGAGAGAATTTATGCGGTGGTGGGATATATTTGCGAAACAGATACTTTTGGTTGGGACAGAAAACTGAACGAGGTAAGAGAAGGCGATATTTTGGCTTTTCATAATGCAGGGGCTTATGGTTTCAGCATGGCCAGCAATTATAATTCTCGTTTTAGACCAGCCGAAGTTCTTATTTTAGATGGCAAAGACCATTTGATTAGAAGACGCGAAACGATAGAAGATATTTTGTTTACGCAAATAGATGTTAAGTTTTAACAACAAAGGTTTTTCTTTTGATAAAATACCCTCCTTTTCTTGTAAAAGACCATGTTTTATATGAAGACAATCATTTAATTGCGGTTTTTAAACCTGCCGGCATTTTGGTTCAGGGAGACATTACGGGCGATGAACCCATGTCTGAATTGATTAAAACTTATTTGAAAGAAAGGGAACAAAAGCCAGGCAATGTTTTTTGTGGGGTTATCCATCGGATAGACAGGCCTGTTAGCGGGGTGGTTGTGTTTGCAAAAACGAGCAAAGCATTGTCTAAAATGAACGAACTGTTTAGAGAAAATCAGATTAAAAAAACCTATCGTGCATTGGTGAATGGGGTGCCAAACGAGGCTGAGAAAACATTACAAGCTTATTTAAGAAAAAATGCCAAAACCCTGAAAGCAGAAGTGTTTTCTAAAGAAGTGGAAAATAGCAAATTGAGCGAACTCAGCTATAAACTAATAGAGAACAGAGGCCATCAAGCCCTGCTAGAGGTGTATCCAAAGACAGGGCGTTTTCATCAAATTAGGGCACAATTGGCGCAAAACAAAACCCCTATTGTAGGCGATGTTAAATATGGCGCACCACAAATGCTAAAAAACAAATCGATTTGTTTGCATGCCTATCAAATTGAATTTGTTCACCCAATAAAAAATATCGAAATAAAAATTCAAGCGAAAGAACCTTTTTGATAGATAAATTGTATTAGTTTTGCACAAAAAAATAATTAACCAATGTCCGAAATTAATTTTAACAATACGGAAGTTGCCTTTGCCAATAAATCTAACGGTCAATTAAAAAAAGCGAAACTTCTTTTCATAGCTTTTAATTATCCTTTTATCATAAAATGGGGGCCTAAAATTGCTGTTCTTTTGGTGGATAGGTTTGCTTTTGTAAAAAAACTGATTAAAAACACCTTGTTTGCACAGTTTTGTGGAGGCGAAAACATTGAAGATTGCAAGCAAAGCATAGAGGTTTTGCACAGTTCCAAGATAGGCACAATTCTTGATTATTCTGTTGAGGGCGAAGAGGAGGAAATTGTTTTTGATGCTACAAAAAACGAAATTATAGCCACCATAAAAAAAGCAAGTGAAAACCCTGATAAAATTCCTTTTTCGGTTTTTAAAACCACGGGCATTACCAGGATTGGGTTGTTAACAAAAATGTCGGACAAGTTGCCCCTAAACCAAAAAGAAACGCTAGAATTAATTGCTTTTAAAAACCGTTTTGAATCCATTTGTCATGTTGCAGCCGAAAATGGCGTTCAATTATTTGTGGATGCAGAAGAAACTTGGATACAAAGTTATATTGACGAAATAACCTACGAAATGATGATGAAATTCAATAAAGAAAAAGCCATTGTTTTTAACACCATTCAAGCCTACAGACTGGGCCGGGTGGAACATGTAAGGAATAAAACAAACGAATTGACTTGCTTTTTAGGGTTCAAAATTGTGAGAGGTGCTTACATGGAAAAAGAACGAGATAGAGCTAAAGAAATGGGCTATGAAAGCCCTATTCAGCCAACAAAAGCAGCTACCGACCTTGAATATAACACCATTATAGAACTTTGTGTGAGCAACATAAATAGGGTTTCTATTTGTGCAGGCACCCACAACGAAGAAAGTAGCCAATTGTTGATAGATTTGATGGAAAATAATAACTTAGAAAAACAACATCCGAACATTTATTTTGCGCAATTATTGGGTATGAGCGATCACATAAGCTACAATGTTGCCAATGCTGGCTACAATGTTGCAAAATATGTGCCTTATGGTCCCGTAAAAGCGGTGTTGCCTTACCTTAGCCGAAGGGCGGAGGAAAACAGCTCTGTAAAAGGGCAGGTTGGCCGAGAGTTGAACCTCATTAATTTGGAGCTGAAAAGGAGGGATTGACAGTTAATGGTGTATCAATTTTTATGAATTTGTTTTTTTTAATAAAAAGCGTATTATTGCATTTTAAAAAAAACTACTTTTATGGTTAAATCCAAAAAAATAATTACCCTTTTTGTTCAGGTTATTTCCAAGTCAAAGCAATGCACTAAATTAACGACAAAAAGTAAATTCAAAATCTTGTTTATTTTGGGGTTTATGCTAATATTGAAATCAAATGCGCAAACAATCCAATACAGTCCTTTGAGATGCAAAGGGGAAATACACAAAGACTTTTTGTCTCTTAGTTCAAATAAAGTAATTGATGAAAGAGAAGTTATTAAAAAGAAAAACATTTCTAAAAAGGATAAAAACACAGACCTAGATTTCACTTATAGTTCAATTTTTGGCATAGATGAGATTTTATTTAGTGGCGAAATATTGTATGGCGATGTTTTAACAACTTATGTAAACAAAGTGGCGGATGTTGCTTTGGCGTCAGACTTAACACTTCGCAAAGAATTGCGTTTTTATGTTTTAAAGTCGAACGAAGTAAATGCTTTTTCCACTTATCAAGGAATAGTTTTTGTTACGGTTGGGTTGCTTTCGCAAATAGAAAATGAAGCCCAATTGGCATTTATTTTATGCCATGAAATTGCGCATTACAAACTTAAACACACCATTAATTCATATAAAAACAAAAAAGATTTAAAAAAGGGGAAAGGGAAGTTTTCTAGTTTAAGTTTAAACGAAAAAGTAAAGGAAGTTTACAACTATTCAAAAGAAAATGAGTTGGAAGCTGATAAAGAGGGTTTTAAAATGTATCAAAAAACAAAGTATTCACACCAGGCTGTTATTACGAGTTTTGATATGTTACTATATTCCTATTTGGCCTATGATGAATTGGAATGGTCGCCAAAAATTTTGGAAGATTCTTTATATAAATTTCCAAGCAACTTATCGCAGAAAAAGGAAAAAAAATAAAAGCAGATGAGGAAGAAGATGATGAGGAATCCACACACCCTAATATTAGAAAAAGAAAGGAAAATTTGGAGAAGAAACTGCTTGATGAAACAAGCAGCGACACTGCCGTTTATATTGTAGGGGAGAAAGAATTTAATTTTATTCAAAAACAAGCAAGAACAGAGTTGTTTTTTACATTGATTAAACAAACTAACTTTAAACAGCTTTACTATTACAGCTATCTCTACAGAGAAAACTACAAAGAAGACAGTGTTTTTTGCAATTATATAGAGGCCTTTAGTTTTTATGGATTGTCTTTGAGAAAAGAATATATAAGTACTAAGATTTCCAATAAAGATATTGAAATTATTGTTAGCGAAAAAAAATCTGAAAAGGATAAATTTGAGGGTGCATTTAGTTCTGTAAATACATTTTTAAATAATATGGGTGCAAAAGAAGCGAGAGTTCTAAGTGTTCGTTCAGCTTGGAAAAACTATTTAAATAACCAAAGTGATAATAAAGCCTACGAATTATTTTGCAAAAGTGTTTTTGTGATGTTCAAAAACCATGGGTTTTCTAAATCTTATTTTAAAAGCATAGATACTGTGGCTGTTGCAAATAAAAAAACAACAATAGAAACAACTCGTAAACTTACCAAAAGCGAGAAATTAAAATTAAAACAAAAAGAACAGGAAGAGTTTGCGGAGGAAGAAGATGAAGATGATAAAAAAAATAAATCTACTTATTATAGACTTGCTTTTGTTAAAAATTATGAGAATATTAAGTTTACAAAAATGTTTGATTCTATAAGTGCAATTGCTATTGAGCAAAATAAATTGGAGGAGGAAAATAAGGATAAACCAAAAGCAAAGGCACGAAAAGAAGACGATTATAAATTTAAAATGAAATATGGCAGAAACTACGGCATTGATAGTTTGATTTTGTTAAATCCAAATTATTCAACCTATAAATATAAAAACAAAGGATTGAAAATAAATTTGGCTGAAAATGAAAAAAACGAATTGTTTTTAACAAATACTTACATGGAAATGGCCAAAGCTAATGACATAGACTTGAATGTTATCAATATTTATGACAGAGAAAATTTAACTACAGAAAAGTTGAATGAATATGCTCAAATTGTAGACTGGTTGACGGAAAGAATAAACAATGGTTATGAAAATTCTATTTTATATAATTATGAAAGTATTTCAACTTTAACAGACAACCGTAAATGCAGCAAACTAATGATTTCTGGCATTGTATATGTCGAAGAAAGTAGAAAATTGCTCCCAGGAAACTTAATTTTAAGTATCATTGTTTATCCAACATTGCCAATAGTCATTGCATATTATACTGATAAAGATAGATATTTTAAAATGACTTCCCTTATTTTAGACCTTAAAACAGGGGAGTTGCTTTATATAGACAGAAATGAAATGAGTTTTAAAGCTCGAAAAAACATGGTTAGAAATCAGGTGTTTTCATTGTTTCATCAAATAAAAACCAAAAAGAATTAATACATGAAAATCTATATCTTAATCATCGTTCTTTTCATTAACTTCTCGTTTATTTTTGCACAAAATAAAAGCATCCCGGGCTATAGAAACCAAAGAAACACAATATCATTGGGAATTAGACCTTATATTACTTTAAACGACAATAGAATTATGAATAATTTGCTGATGCCAAGTTTTGAACTTACATACGACAGGGTTTTGAGCCGAAGATCTACAATCAGTGTAACTTATGGTATCCAAAACTATACTATTGATGGGAATTCAAGCAGTTTATCTAATTTTTATTCCAATGGAAATAGACTTAAAGTCATATACAACAACAACCCTGAACCAGCAGAAAAATTAAAGTCTCAAAAAGGCTATATTAGGTTTTCAAACACAAACTTTAATATCTCTAAAACATTTTTTATAACCTCAAGAGGTGCCATAGCGCCTTATGGACAATATGTTAAATTGGGGCTAAGTAGTTTTTTTTATAAAATAAAAGAAGACAAAGTGGAATATGAAGTCTATCAAAGAAATGTAAAGTTTTCAAATAACGAAACCCAATTTAACACCCAACAACTTTATGCCATGAATTTTGAATTGGGAAGCAAAACTTTTTTTGGCAAACATTTTTTCATCAATAGATCGGCTTCATTTAGTTTGCCGCTCAATTTTTGGGCAAAAGATAGTTATAAAGAGTTTGACAATATCAGCAATTATCACGAATCTTTCTTAAATAATTATATGTCATATATGCAAATGTTAAATGTGAAGTTGGCAGTTGGAATGGCTTTTTAAGATAAAAAATACACAATAATATATAAAAAAAATATGAAAACAATAAACTTATTAAATGTTATTCTTCTTTTTACACTAAGCGCTTGTTTGGTAAAAGACCCCGAACCAAGACAAGCAACTGTAGTTGGTACAAAAACTGGCGGTGGAGGCACAGTAAATGACAACACACCTTATACTGCCCCAAGATGCACATTGACGCCTTTTAAAATGACATCAAGTACTTTAAATTTTATTGTAACATTTTTGAATGCTGAGAGGAAAAACCACACACAAGATGTTGAAATAATTGAAATTACGAATAGTAACTATGATAAGGTTTTTGTTTTTGTAAATAATCTTAATAAAAGAAGTGCCAATTTTAAGATAGTTGATACTGAAAATGTAGAAAAAAACGAAGCGTTTATTAGAATTGTTGCCAATGCTCAAAGTACATTTGGAAATAAAATTACAGGTACATCAGACGAAAGCAATCAGAACAATTATGTCAATATTTTATATGATGATGTAACAGAAACCTACACAATGGCTTTTTGTAGCGTAATTTTAAGACTAACAATTACCCAAACCAAACCTACGATATCTGGCGAATTTAGTTTTAAATAAACACTCGCTTCCTTTTTCGGGGCTTAGTGTTCTGTCGGTTCAAAGCAGTAATGGTAAAATTGCAGATTACTAATCGCTTACATAAACCCTTTTTACTCTTTGCGAGACGGAGGTGAGTACTTCGTAAGGGATAGTTTCTAGCAGTTTGGCAATGCTCTCAATACTTTGGTGTTTGCCAAAAAGCTCTGCTTCATCGCCTTCTTGACACTGAATTTGGCTTATGTCCACCATGCACATGTCCATGCAAACATTGCCTACGATTGGGGCAAACTGGCTGTTGATGTAGAATCCACCCTTGCCATTGCTTAGTTTTCTGTTCAATCCATCGGCATAGCCAAGCGCTAATATTGCAATTTTTCGGGCACTGTTGCTGATGCTTTGTCGGGAATATCCGATGCTTTCGCTGGGTGCTATGTTTTTTATTTGCGAAATACTGGTTTTTAGAGTGAACACCGTGCTTAAAATATTTTTAAATTGAGGCGTAGGATTGATGCCATACAAACCGATGCCAAGGCGCACCAAATCGAGGCTTTGATTGGGGAAACGGAAGATGGCTGCGGTATTGCTAATGTGTTTTTTAACGGGATAATGCAAGGCTTTTTCAATTGTTTGGGCTGCCTGATTAAATTCCCAGTATTGGTGTTGTGTGAAAGCATCATGTTCGGCTTCATCGCTTGCAGAAAGGTGCGAAAACACACTTTTTACAACATATTGATGGTTGCATGTTAGAAATTGAACCAATGCTTGTAAATCATTTTTCATGAAACCCAAACGGTGCATGCCCGAATCAATTTCTATGTGAATACTTATGCTTGCACCATTCAAAATTTCGGTAAGTTGTTGCAATTGCGAAAGGCTATAAACCACTGGTTCGAGCTGAAATTCTAGTAGTTTTGAGCTGCTGTTATTGTCCACATTCAGAACCATAATAGGCGTTTTTATGCCCTTTTGCCTAAGTGCAATGCCTTCATCTACAAAGGCTACGGCAAAATAATTTACCTTTTTTTGAATAAGTTTTGCTATTTCATAAGACCCGCTGCCATAAGCAAATGCTTTTACCATTGCCATTATTTGGGTGTTGGCGGGCAGCGTGCTTTTTATGGCCGAAAGGTTGTGCAACACGGCCGATAAATTAATTTCTAAAACGCTGCCATGAGACATTAGCTCTAGTTTTTTTACTATGTTTTCGAAACCGAATTTTCGGGCGCCTTTTATTAAAATTCCTTCGTTTTGTAGGGTATTAAAATCAAATTGTTCGAGAAAAAGTTGGGTGGTTTCAAAACACTGAATTTGGATGCCTGCTTTTTGAAACATGGCCTGATGGCTGCACAAAACCTTGCCAATGCCTATCATTTTTTGGATATTTTTTTCCTGCACCAAAACGCAAATCTGATGACATATTTCATCATCGCTTGCTCCGCTTTGTTCAATATCTGAAAGGATGGCGGTGTTGTTTGGATGGATGGTTTGTTTTTGCAAAAAAGAAAGGGCTGCGCTCAAGGCATCAATATCATTACTGTATGAATCGTTTACCAAAATACAATTTCTTTGTCCTTTTTTTATCTCTTGTCGCATGCTTAAAACAGGCAAAGTTTCAAATATTTGGGCTTCAAAAACATTAAAATACAAACAAACCAAAGCACACAAAGCACTGTTTTCTATAGAAACATTGTCTGTGAAAGGTATTTTGAAGTCTATGTCTTGGTTTTTATATTTTCCTTTTATAAAGGTTTGGTCTTGTGTTTTTTCTATCGAAAGAATATTAAAGTCTGCCGCTTCATTGTTTCTGGCCCAAAAAGCCACCCTTTGATGAAACTGAATGTTTTTTTTGTTTGTTTCGGAAGTGAAAACCATTTTTACATTTACAAAAAGCTTTAGCTTTTCTTCAGTTTTTTCTTCTCTGTTTTTAAATCCAGCATCGTGGGCAGCGCCAATATTTGTTAAAATGCCATATTGCGGTTGAATCATTTTTTCTAAGCCCTGCATCTCGTTTTGCGTAGAGATTCCAGCCTCAAAAAAGGCGATGTCGTGGGTTTCCTTCAATCGCCAAACGCTTAAAGGCACTCCAATTTGACTGTTAAAACTTTTGGGACTGGCACACACATTCATGGCATGATTGAACAAATATTTTAGCCATTCTTTTACAATGGTTTTGCCATTGCTGCCCGTTATGCCAACAATGGGCTTGTCAATTTGTGAACGGTGAAACTGCGCCATTTTTTGCATAGCAAACAAGGGGCTTTCCACCACAATGAAACTAGCGCTATTAAACCTTTGGCAGTCAAAAAGCGTATCCACAACAAAAGCTTTTACACCTTTTTCTATTAATTCTTGAATAAACAAAGCGCCATCATTAAACGGGGATTTTAGGGCGAAAAAAATGCTTATCTCTGCGTTTATCAAATGTCGGCTATCTATCATCAACAACCAATCGTTGCATAGGTTTTCTCCTATTAATTTGCCATCGGCAATTTGTGCAAGCTGTTTTAAATCATACATTTGTTGGGGTCAAATTTAGCATTTTTTTCAATGATTTTATTTTTCCTTTTTAAGCGAAAAAACATTAGACTCTTGAAGAATACGATTCAAATCATACAAATTATTTTTAGCTTTCTTTTTTTCGCCCAAGCCAACTATTACCAATTTTTTATTAAAGTTGATAGCAATAATTTGTCCATAAATTCCTTTTGCCATTATCCAACGATTTTTTCGGCAATCGTCCCCACACTCTTTCCACCACTGGTTTTCATAAAAACCAATGGTGTCTGTCATCACCCCAAAAGCTTGTTTTTGCAGCAAATGCTGACCCTGAATTTCGCCCATGCCAAGATACAAAATGCCCAATTTAGCATAATCTCTGGCCGAAGCCACCAATCCCACGAAAGCCTTTGCTGTCATAGAATCCTTATTGTCGCACAGCCAAAAAGCAGGGGTTTCTGGCTTTAATTTTTGCCACAGCTTTTGGTTAAAATAGTCTATAAACGGACAACCAGTTGCATGTTCTATTATCTCGGACAAAAATTGTGTGCTGATGTTTCTATACACAAATTGTTTGCCCTCTTTGGCTTTAGTCTGTTTCAAAAGCAATATATTAAGATTATCGCCATAATAAAGCTTTGCAATTGGGGCATTCAAACCTATTCTGTTTTCATTAAAACTAATGCCAGATGTCATGTTAAGCAATTGTTTGATGCTTACATTTTGCAAAGAGGTGTCCGCATTTTTTAAATAAGGCAAATATCTAACAATAGAATCGCTTATGGAACGGATAGCGCCTTCTTCAATGGCTATTTGGACCAATGTGCCCACAAAAGATTTTGCCAAAGAAAAACCCAAAAACACACTGCTGCTGTCATAGTGTTCTGCATATTTTTCATAAACGATGGTGTCATTTTTTAAAATCAAGAAAGCAGTGTAATTGCTTTTTTCCAAATAATTGTCCAAATACCCATGCACATGTTTTTCTATCAACTGCCCATCTTTAGCAAAAACAAATGGGGGATTGCTTTTCTTTAGCGCATGTTTAGGAAATTTATCAATATCATTTTGTGCGGGCAATCCCCATTTAAAAATTCGGCTGGTGTGAATACAAGCCGCATTTAGCAATAGAAAAGCAATTATCAAGGCTTTGAATTTCAACCGGCAAATAAGGTTTTCTGAATGGTTTTGGGCAATATTTTAACCACTTCTGTATAACTGTCGTTAATCATTTCTTGAATAAAAAGAGTATTCAATCCCTCTAAATGCACCGTGTTCCAATGTTTTTTGTTCATGTGGAAACCAGGTTTCACTTGTTCATAATTTGCACGCAACGCAATGGCTTTTTCGGGTTCGCATTTTAGATTAATACTTTTAAAATCGCTGATACTGCACAAAGCAAACACCTTGCTGCAAACTTTAAAAACCAAAGTATCGGGGCCAAAAGGGCAAGCTTCTGTTGCCTCTTTTTTACTTAAACAAAATGCTCTGAAAGTTTCAATATCCATTTTCAAATACTGATTTAAAAATCGATTGCTTTTTCTACAGCTTGCAAAGCTGCATCTATTTGCACATGGTTATTTTTAAGAATTGCTTTTGCTTTTTCGGACATTTCTTTTGCCAACACTTGATTTTTTAGCCCTTTGGCATTTACCATTACATTAAAATATGCCCCCCTAACAGCGGTTTTGATACACAACAAACCCACACCAGCATCGGTAATGCTATTGGGATTGCCTTTTTCTATCATTTCGCTAATAATTGGCACACACTCGAAGGCTTTTTCCATGGTTTTTAGGGGAATTTCGGTAGCAAAAACAGAGGCCTCTTCAATGGCTTGATTTCTTGCAGCCTTTTCTGGCTCGGTGGTTTTTGGCAACTGCATGGCGGCTAAAATTCGGTTAAAAGCATAGGTGTCTTCATCTATCAAAAACAGCAACTCTTCTTTTAGTTTCTGTGCTTTTTCTGCAACAGCCGAAAACGCTTTTGTTTGACTCTCCCACCCTCTTTTGTCTGCGCTAAGATTAGCAACCATAGCCCCCAAACTTATGCCCATTGTGGCACACAAAGCACTCACCGAACCGCCACCTGGCGCAGGACTTTCGCTTGCCGTTTCGTTCATAAAAGCCTCTACACTTAGCTTAACCAAGAGTCGGTTTTCGTTTTTATTCAAAACATATTCTATAATTCGCTCCTCGGCTACGAAAGGCGACAATTGGTTCAATCCCATAGACTGAACCGCTATTTCTATCAGTTCTTTTTGGCTAACACCAAGGCTTCGCCCCTGTTTTGCCAAATAATATTTGCCTGCCTCCAACAAAGGATTTAAAGGCACAAGACCCACAAGCTCGCTGCCTGTTGCCCTCACCCCTCGTTCATCTGCTTTTTTACAAACCTCATCAAAAGCCTGATGCACACTCGTTATTTTATAATTGGTGAGGTTCATGCTGATTTGTGCCATGCCATATTCCTCAATGTACCAACCTATAGCTTTCACAGATTTTAATGTGCCAGGAATTCTAACATCCTCGCCATTTTCATCTTTCACAATCTTTCCTATTATTGGGTTGCCTTCCCTTTTCACACGCCCTTGCTCTCTTACATCAAAAGCAATTCTGTTAGCAATTCGAGTTGATTTTGTATTAAGATTGATGTTATAAGCAATTAAAAAATCTCTGGCGCCAATAACGGTAGCCCCCCATTTTAAAGGCAATTCCACTGGTCCAAAATCAGGTTTCCATTCAGGCAATTTAATTTTTTGGACAAAACCTTCGTATTCGCCTGCTCTAATAACTGAAAGGTTAGATCGGTTTTTGTCAGCCTGCGCGTCTTCATATAAATAGACTGGAATTTTCAGTTCCTTGCCCACTTTTTCAGCCAAAATAGTCGCCCATTTTGCACACTCATCCATGCCAATGCCCGAAACAGGCACAAGCGGACAAACATCTGTAGCGCCCATTCTCGGATGCTCGCCTTTGTGTTGGCGCATATCGATCAATTCGGCCGCTTTTTCTATGGCCAAAAACGCTGCTTCAACCACCTGCTTGGGCTCGCCAGCAAAGGTAACAACGGTTCTGTTTGTGGCATTCCCCATGTCCACATGCAACAAAGAAACACCCTCCACAGAGCTTATTGCATTGGTAATTTGTTTTATTATTTCCGGGTTTTTGCCTTCGCTAAAATTAGGTACACATTCAATGATTTGTTTCATAATAAGGGTGCAAATTTAATAGAAATTCAATAGTTAATTAGGAATTATGAATTGTGAACCGATGGCAAAATCGAAAATAATGTTATAAGGCAACATGATGGGGGCGAATGTTTATGTAAAACTATAAACATTTTACACAAACTTTTCGTCAGTAGCCATCACGGTGTTGCATTTGGTGCAAGTTCGCAGCGTTTCGCTTCCATAAAACGCCTTAAACCTAGGCAAAAAATCTTTTTCTATGTTTTCCAATTCAAAATAAGCTGAATGTAAAGGATGGTTGCAGTTTTCGCAAAACCAAAGCAAACCGTCTGTAAATCCTTTGCCAGCGCGCACCCTTTCAATCACCAAACCCAAAGAACCCTCCGATCGGGCAGGCGAATGCGGCACTTTGGCAGGCAACAAAAACATGTCACCAGCCTTTAGCGGAACATCCACTGCTTTGCCATCTTTTTGAATCCTTACATTAATTTCTCCCTCCAACTGATAAAAAAACTCTTCGGTTTCGTTATAGTGATAATCCTTGCGAGCATTGGGCCCAGCAACAACCATTACTATAAAATCGCCAGCGCCAATTGTAAGGTTTTTGTTTCCCACGGGTGGTTTTAGCAAATGACGATTTTCTTTTATCCATTCATTAAAATTAAAAGGTAAATTGATTTCAGACATGGGTCAAAAATAATGCTTTTTTAAAAATATGTGAAAATAAAATTAAAATATCGATATTCGCAGCATGAATGTAAGCGAAGACGAAATACCACCATTAGATATAAAAAAAGTATTTTACGATAAAAATCCTAAGTTGGCTAGGTGGATTCCGGGCTTTGTGCTTGGCTTATTTGAGCGCATCATTCATCAAAAAGATATGAACAGGGTGCTTGATGTGTCGCGAGGCAAGAAAGGCGTTGATTTTGCAAGGGCTGTTCTTGATGAAATTGGTGTAAAAATGCAATCCAAACACGAGCATAATATCCCTCAAAAAGGAAGCACTATTTTAATTTCCAATCATCCCCTTGGTGGCCTAGATGGCATGGGATTTATAAGCGAAGTGCATAGAATCCGCCCCGATGTTCGATTTATTGTGAATGATATTTTAATGAATATTAAACCTTTGCAAAACATTTTTTTAGGTGTAAATAAACTAGGTTCTAATTTAAAAAAATCATTACTAGAGGTAGAAAACCAATTTGCATCCGATGGCGCCACCCTGATTTTTCCTGCCGGCTTGGTATCGCGCAAAAACCATGGAAAAATAATGGATTTAACCTGGCACAAGAGTTTTATAACCAAATCTGTAAAATATCGCAGCGATGTAATTCCTTGTTTTATTGATGGAAACAATAGCAAACTTTTTTATAATATAGCAAGATGGAGAAAAAAACTTGGCATTAAATTAAACATAGAAATGATACTTCTACCCTCAGAAATGTTTAAACAAAAAGGCCGAGTGATTACTATTTATTTCGGCAAACCAATTCCCGCTTGGTTGATAAAAAACATAGGCGAACATCATAAAATAGCCAATGCCATGCGACATTTTGTTTATCTTCTAAAAGACAACCCTGAAGCAGATTTTGAAAGTTTTTATCATCAATTTAAACAAACATAAAAATTATTTATATCTTTACCCCCTTATTTTAAGCATTTATGCAAGAAATCATTTCACCAATAGATAAAAACATATTAATCAAGGAGCTTAGCCCACAAGCATTTATAAGACCCACCAACAATGGTGGAAATTCATTATATATCGTAGATTGCCACACAGCACCCAATGTTCTCAAAGAAATAGGACGCTTGAGAGAAGAATCTTTTAGAGCGGCAGGCGGAGGCACAGGAAAAGATTGCGATTTAGACGAGTTTGATTATGGTAATTGTGCCTATAAACAACTCATAGTTTGGCAACCCGAAGACCAAGAGATTATTGGCGGCTATCGTTTTATCGAAACCAAAAATGCAAGACAAGCAGATGGTTCTTATCATTTAGCCACAACCGAAATATATGAATTTAGTGAAAAAATGAACAACTTTTATTTTTTAAGTACGATAGAATTGGGCCGTTCATTTGTTCAACCAAAATACCAACCAAGCGCCACAAACAGAAAAGGCTTGTTTAGCTTAGACAATCTTTGGGATGGATTGGGGGCTTTGATTATAATGAACCCTCAAGTGCATTACTTTTTTGGAAAAGTAACCATGTACACCCATTTTCAGAGAGAAGCGCGCGATTTAATTTTAACCTTTATGCACCATTTTTTCCCTGACAACGAAAATTTAATAAGTGTGGAAAATCCAACGGGTTTAACCCACGACACATCAGAGTTTCTAAATGCTATAAAACCACTAGATTATAAAGAGGGACACCATTTGTTGAACCAGAAAGTGAGAGAATTAGGCGAAAATATTCCGCCACTTTTTAATGCTTATATGAACACAAGTCCAACAATGAAAACCTTTCCTACCTGCACAAACCATCATTTTGGCGATGTGGAAGAAACTGGTATTTTAGTTATAATTGCCGACATTTATGAAACCAAAAAAGGCAGACATGTTACCTCTTACCTCAATTTTTTAAATCAAAATGAAAATAATTAATCTTTTAGCAATTCTATGTTTTATAACTTTTCACACCAATGCACAAGACACAGTAACCGTTAATACACATAACAAAGTTGTCATAAAAACCAATCCATCTGTTGGCAGCACAAGTTATGCGGCTTGGGGCGAGTTTCCAAAAAATGAAGTATCTTATAGAAAAGTGCTTTTAACGCTAGAAATGGGTTGCGCACCAGGTTTAAAATGTGGCGAATGGGATTATTTGAATCATATTTATATTGGAAAAAAGGGAGGCGTTACAGGCGACAGTTTGCATTATGAATTAGGCAGATTTATTACC
>Ga0105050_10003245_pt1 | contig 22703 bp, 18 predicted proteins | sample FRY01_FD_78088 | JGI IMG/M metagenome (GOLD analysis project Ga0105050, IMG submission 78088) | Freshwater microbial communities from Lake Fryxell liftoff mats and glacier meltwater in Antarctica - FRY-01 | ecosystem: Environmental > Aquatic > Freshwater > Ice > Glacier meltwater ...
GTCTGGGCCAAAAAACCATCCCCGGCCGCACCTTGCGGGCGACCGGGAACGTGCGCATTACATCACAGGCTTGCCGTCGGCGCCCTTCACGTGGAGCTTCCAGCTGGCGCGCACCGCATCCTGCACCGCCTTCGGCAGCGGGATGTATTCAAGCTCCTCGGCAAGCTTGGTCCCGTTGGTAAAGGCCCAATCGAAGAACTTCATGACATTGGCCGAGCGCGCGGCGTCCTTCGGGTCCTTCGGCAGCAGGACGAAGGTTGGCGAGACGATCGGCCAGCTTGCGGCGCCCTGCTGGTCGATCAGGTTTGCGGCGAAGTTCGGGGCGTTCCAGTCGGCATTCTCGGCCGCCGCGATGAAGGACTCGTGGGTCGGGGAGATGAAGTTGCCGGCGCGGTTGCGCAGCTGCGTCGAAACCAGCTTGTTCTGGAGGGCGTAGGCGTTCTCGACATAGCCGATCGCCCCGCGCGTGTTGCGCACGGTCGAGGCCACGCCTTCGTTGCCGCGCGCGCCTGTCCCGGCGGGCCACTTCACCGAGGTGCCAACACCGACCTTCTCCTTCCACTGGGGCGAAACGGCGGACAGGTAGGACACCCAAACGAACGTCGTGCCCGAGCCATCGCCGCGATAGACCGGGGCGATCGCCAGGTTCGGCAGGGTGAGCCCACGGTTCATCTCGACCAGCCGAGAGTCGTTCCACTTGGTGATTTTGCCCAGGTAGATGTCGGCAAGAAGCTCGCCGGTCATCTTCATCTGGTTGTCGGCCACGCCGGGGACGTTCACGATGGCAACCAGCGAGCCCATCACGGTGGGGAACTGAAGCAGCTTGTGCTCTTCAAGCAATGCGGCAGACATCGGCGCATCGGACGCGCCGAAATCGACGGTACGGTTCCGCGCCTGTGTCATGCCAGCGCCCGAGCCGATCGACTGGTAGTTGAGCTGGATGCCAACCGCCTTCTCCGCCGCCTCGCCCCATTTCTGATAGACGGGATTGGGAAACGTGGCGCCCGCGCCGGTGATCTGCTGGGCGGATGCCGCACTGACGGCAAGCCCGAGGGTGGCGACGGCGGCCCCCACAAGAGTTGCAAGACGGTTCATGAAAACTCCTTCGATGGTAAGGATCGGACGCGCGAGACTCCGCGTCCTTGTCGGCGGCACCCTAGTCGGGGTCTGCGACCGCTTGTTTGCAGTTTGATGAATAAAATATGACGCCTTCGCCGGCGTCGTCATGCGGATGATTACACAACCTATCCGTGTATTGTCACATCCACCCACGAAATCCACGCGCCGAATCGGCTTCGGCTATCCCTGGGCGAACACGAAACGCCGCGCCGTGGCGAAGTTGAGGAACATCCCGGCCATCGTTCCGGCAAACACCGCCAGCACCGGATGCGCCTCGCACAATGGGCTCACGGTGACCAATGTGGCGAACACGCCGCGATTGACGACGAAGCCCAGGCTCTGTGCGGCCAGGAACAGCGCCCATTGCCTCCCGACGCCGCCGCGATGTGCGCCCCGGAACGTCCAGATGCGATTGAACAACCAGGTGAACGTCGCCGCCCCAACATAGGCCGCCGCCCCGGCGCCATAGAGGCCGAGCCAGCCGCGGAGCAGATACACCGTTGCCGTGTCCACGACGAAGCCCGCCGCACCGACCGTCCCAAAGCGGTGGAACTGCATCGCCAGCCGGCCATGGGCGTCGCCGAGAATGCGTTGGAGCAGGGGATGCATGCGCCCCGCATAGAGGCGCGCGGCGAGCAAGGGAAGCGTCCCGCATCGAGCGGAGGTGGCCGAGATGATAGGGGTAGAGGGCGAGCCGCCGCTGAACCGGCGTTTCAGCCGTGAGGGATAATTCTAAATAGGGGGGGTGCATCATCAGCGCGAAGGTAAGGAAGGCGAGGGCTCTGCCGTCACGGCGCGAAGCCGCGCCACAGGACCTGCAAAAGGTCTGAGACCCTTTGATCCCATTGCCTTTAGTGGTCGTGCCAGCGGCTACAAGTCGAACCCGCGTATCACTCTGCGGCTGCTGGCGTAAATATTTTCAAACCCCTGGAATTGTTGTTCTTTTAAAAAGGTCCAGGGGCTTGGCCCCTGGCGGGTCTGGGCGGAGCCCAGCCGCCTGTATCTTCGCGCCTATGGGGGGGTGCATCCCGCCCGCAAATTCCGCTAGGCTGCCATGCACAAGGATCGCCATGCCGCGCACCGGCGCAAAGCTGGGCTGCGGACCATGCAATGGCTTCAACAACAGGGGGCTTTTCACCATGATGCGACGCAAGGTGCTCAAGGGACTGGGCGCGGCTGGCGTGGCGCTGGCTGCGCCGTCGATTGCCGCGGCGCAGGGCGCGCGGGTTCTCAAGTTCATCCCGCATGCCGACCTCACCGTGCTCGATCCGATCTGGACCACGGCCTATGTCACCCGCAACCACGGCTATCTCGTCTATGACACGCTGTTCGGCATGGACAGCCAGTACCGCACCTCGCCGCAGATGGCCGCGGGCATGACCGTGGAGAACGACGGCAAGCTGGTGAAGATCACGCTGCGCGACGGGCTGAAGTTCCATGACGGCGAGCGCGTGCTGGCCCGCGACTGCGTGGCCTCCATCCAGCGCTGGGGCCGGCGCGACACGTTCGGCCAGACGCTGATGGCCGTGACCGACGAGGTCTCCGCCCCCGACGACAAGACCATCCAGTTCCGCCTCAAGCGCGCCTTCCCACTGCTGGCCGACGCATTGGCCAAGTCGCCGAGCAACTTCGCGGCGATGATGCCCGAGCGCCTGGCCAAGACCGACGCCTTCACCCAGATCACCGAGGTGGTGGGCAGCGGGCCGTTCAAGTTCGTGGCCAAGGAGCGCAACGCCGGCCACATGGTCGTGTACGAGCGGTTCGCCGACTATGTGCCGCTCCCCTCGGGCCTGCCCAGCGGCACCGCCGGGCCGAAGATCGTGCATTTCGACCGTGTCGAATGGCGCATCATTCCCGATGGCGGCACCGCGGCGGCCGCGCTGCAGAATGGCGAGGTGGATTGGTGGGAGTCGGTGCCCGGCGATTTCCGCGCCCTGCTGCGCCGCGCCGGGCTGAACGTGGCAATCCTGGACCCGGCGGGCTCGATGGGCTGCATGCGGTTGAACTTCCTCCAGCCGCCGTTCAACAACCCCGCGGCACGGCGCGCCCTGTTCAAGGCGCTGAGCCAGACCGACTTCATGGAAGCCGCCTCGGCCGGCGATCAGGCGATGTACACCACCCCGGTCGGCTACTTCCCGCCCGGCACGCCGATGGCCAACACGGCAGGCCTGGAGGCGATTTCGGCGCAGCCCGACTATGCCGCCTCCCGCCGTGAGCTGGAGGCCGCGGGCTACAAGGGCGAGCGCGTGGTGCTGCTGCATGCCACCGACCTCGCCTCGGTCAAAACGCTGGGCGACGTGGCCGGCGACATGCTCAAGCGCGCCGGGCTGAACGTGGAGATCCAGGCGATGGACTGGGGCACCGTGGTTCAGCGCCGCGTCAAGAAGGAGCCGGTGGCCCAGGGCGGCTGGAACGCCGCCTGCACCTACTGGTCGGGGCAGGATCACCTCTCGCCGGCCGGCCACGTGTTCCTGCGCGGCACCGGCGAGAAGGGCGGCAACTGGGGCTGGCCGGAAAGTGCCAGGATCGAGGAACTGCGCGAGGCCTGGTTCGCCGCGCCGGATCTCGCGGGCCAGAAGAAGGTGGCCGAGGAGATGCAGCGCGAGGCGTTCAACTTCGTGCCCTACGTGCCACTGGGCCAGGTGCGCGGCATGACCGCCTACCGCAAGAACATCACCGGCGTGCTGCAGGGCATCCCCGCCTTCTGGAACCTCCAGCGCGTCACCGCCTGACAATGCCGTGGCGGCGCGCGGGCACCCCTGCGCCGCCCTTCCCATCGTGCTGTTCCCGCGAGCAAAGGGCTCTCTCATGAAACGCCGCACCTTCCTGGCCACCACGGCCGCCACCGCCACCGGACTCGCACTGCCCGCCACGGTGCGCGCCCAGGCCGCCACCACCTTGCGATTCATCGCGGAGATCGACCTCACCTTCCTCGATCCGCATTTCACCACTGCCAATGTCACCCGCAGCCACGGCTTCATGGTGTTCGACACGCTGTTCGGCGAGAACGGCGCCGGTGGCACCAGCCATCAGATGCTGGAGGGCCACGTGGTCGAGGACGGCGGCAAGCTGTGGAAACTCACGCTGCGCGACGGTCTGCTGTTCCACGACGGCGAGCGCGTGCTGGCCCGCGATTGCGTCGCCTCCATCCGCCGCTGGGCCCGCCGCGACCCGATCGGCGATGCGCTGATGGCGGCCACCGACGAGCTGTCCGCGCCGGACGACAAGACCATCGTCTTCCGTCTGAAGAAGCCCTTCCCGCTGTTGCCCTATGCGCTGGGCAAGGCGGCCTCCCCGATGTGCGGCATCATGCCGGTGCGCCTGGCCGAGACCGACCCGTTCAAGCAGGTGACGGAGATGGTCGGTTCCGGCCCGTTCCGCTTCATCGCCAACGAACGGCTCCAGGGCGCGCGCAACGTCTACGCGAAGTTCGACCGCTACGTGCCGCGCAAGGACGGCACTGTCACATGGACCAGCGGCCCGAAAATCGTGCATTTCGACCGTGTCGTCTGGACCACCATCCCCGACGAAGCCACAAAGGCGGGCGCGCTGGTCGCCGGCGAGCACGACTGGTGGGCCAACCCCACCTACGATCTCTATGCCCAGCTGCGCCGCAACCGCCAAGTGGAGCTGAAGGTGCTGGACCCGATGGGTGGCGTCACCATGGTCCGGCCCAACCTGCTCCAACCGCCCTTCAACAATCCGGCCATCCGCCGCGCCCTGCTGGAGGCGATCGACCAGAAAACGTTCATGGAGGCGATCGTCGGCGACGAGGTGGATTTCATCCGTACGCCCTTCGCGATCTTCCCCAAGGGCGCGGCCATGGAAAGCACCGCGGGGATGGAGGCGCTAACCGGCCCGCGCGACATCGCAAAGGTGCGCGAGAAGATCAAGGCCGCCGGCTATGCCGGTGAAAAGGCGGTATTGATTGTCCCCACCGACTACGCCGGACTCAAGGCCACCGCCGATGTATGGGCCGACCTGCTGAAGCGCTGCGGCATCGAGGTGGACTATGTCGCCACCGATTGGGGCCAGATGCTCACCCGCCGCACCAACAAGGGCCCGACCAGCCAGGGCGGCTGGTCCTGCTTCACCACGGGCTGGAGCGGCAGCAGCGTCGACACCCCGGCCGGCCATCCCCCGCTGCGCGGCAACGGCGACACCCCGGCCGCCTGGCCCGGCTGGTATGTCTCGCCCCAGATGGAGAAGCTGCGCGCCGATTGGTTCGACGCCCCGGACCTCGCCGCCCAGAAGCGTATCTGCGACGACATGCAGCGCCTGGCCCTGCACGACGTGCCGTTCTGGCCGGTCGGCCAGGCCCTCGGCGCCACCGCCTACCGCAAGGATCTTGCGGGAATCGGCGAGGGCTTCACGACGTTCTGGAACGTTCGCCGCGTCTGACCTCGCCCGCCCCCATGCCGTGCCAGCTATGCCTCGGACTGTGAGAGAGACCGCCATGAAACGCCGCACCTTCCTCGCCACCACCGCCGCCGGCGCGGCCCTCGCTCCCGCCGTGGTGCGTGCCCAGCGGCAGACCACGCTGAAATTCATCCCGCAGATCGACCTCGCCTTCCTCGATCCGCACTGGACCACGGCCTACGTCACCCGAAACCACGGCTACCTGGTGTTCGACACGCTGTACGGCCAGGACACCAACTACCGGATGTCACCGCAGATGGTGGAAGGCGACGTGGTCGAGAACGAAGGCAAGCTCTGGAAGCTGACGCTGCGCGACGGGCTGATGTTCCACGACGGCGAGCGCGTGCTGGCGCGCGATTGCGTGGCCTCCATCAAGCGCTGGGCCAAGCGCGATGCGTTGGGCGATGCGCTGATGTCCGCGACCGACGACCTGTCGGCCACCGACGACAAGACCATCCAGTTCCGCCTCAAGCGCGCCTTCCCGCTGCTGCGCGACGCCCTCGGCAAGTCGCCCTCGCCGATGCCCGCGATGATGCCGGAGCGGCTGGCCAGCATCGATGCCTTCACCCAGATCAAGGAGATCATCGGCTCCGGACCCTATAAGTACAAGGCCGACGAGCGCGTCCAGGGCTCGAAGAACGTCTATGAACGCTTCGCCCAATACAAGCCGCGCGAAGGCGGCATCCCGGACTGGACCGCCGGGCCCAAGCGGCCCTGGTTCGACCGCATCGAATGGACCACCATGCCCGACGCCTCGGTGGCCTCCGCCGCGCTGCAGAACGGCGAGCAGGACTGGTGGGAATATCTCACCCACGACCTGATGCCGCTGCTCAAGCGCCACAACCGCATCAAGGTGGCGATCCCGGACCCGAGCGGCGGCGTGATGATGGCGCGCGCCAACCATCTGACCGCGCCGTTCAACAACCCGCGGATCCGCCAGATCATGAACGACGCCATCGACCAGGCGGATTTCATGCAGGCGATCGTCGGCGACGACCCCGGCATGTTCCATACCCCGCTCGGCTACTTCACGCCCAAAACACCGATGGCCAGCGACGAGGGCCTGGGCATCTTCGTCGGCAGAAAAGACTTCGCCAAGATCAAGTCCAACCTGACCGCCGCCGGCTACAAGGGTGAGAAGGTCGTCCTGATGGTCGCCGTCGACTACCCGATCCTCAAGGCGCTGGGCGACGTGCTGGCCGACCGGCTGAAGAAATGCGGCATGAACGTCGACTACATCGTCACCGATTGGGGCAGCATGCTCCAGCGCCGCGCCAAGAAGGATCCGGTGGAACAGGGCGGCTGGAACCTGTTCGTCACCGGATGGGCCGGCACCGACCACCTGAACCCTGCCGGCCACATCGCGCTGCGCGGCAACGGCGATGCCGCCGGCGCTTGGCCCGGCTGGTGCGTCAGCCCCGAGATCGAGCGCCTCCGCACCGCCTGGTTCGACGCGCCGAATCTCGCCGCGCAACAGAAGATCTGCGCCGACATCCAGCGCCAGGCGCTGATCGACGTGCCCTACACGCCGCTCGGCCAGTACCAGCAGCCCACCGCCTATCGCAGCGACATCACCGGGGTGCTGAACGGCTTCGCCACATTCTGGAATGTAAGGAGGGCATGAGCATGAGCCTGCGCCGCCGAACCTTCATCGCCTCGGCCGGGGCAGGGGCCCTGGCCGCCCCCATCTTGGCTCCCATGGGCCTCGCCCGCCCCGCCATCGCCCAGCCAGCCCGCGTGCTGAAGGCGGTGCCGCAGGCCAACCTCACCTCGATCGACCCGATCTGGACGACGGCCAACATCACCCGCAACTACGGCCACGCCGTCTACGACACGCTCTACGGCATCGACCAGAACTTCGAGCCGCACCCCCAGATGGCCGAGGGCCAGGTGGTAGAGGATGACGGCAAGCGCGTCATCATCACCCTGCGCCCGGGCCTGTTCTTCCACGACGGCTCCCCGGTGCGCGCGGCCGACGCGGCCCAGTCGATCCGCCGCTGGACCCAGCGCACCGCCTACGGCCTGAAGCTGAAGGAGGTCCTCGACGAGATCTCCGCCCCGGACGATCGCCGCATCGTGCTGCGCTTGAAGCGGCCCTTCCCGATGCTGTTCCGCGGCCTCGGCCAGGTGAGCGGCGCCTGTTTCATCATGCCGGAACGCGTGGCGCAGACCGACGCGTTCAAGCAGATCGACGACGCCACCGGCAGCGGCCCGTTCTCGTTCAAGAAAGACGAGTTCAACAGCGGCAGCCTGATGGTGTTCGAGCGCAACCCGCGCTACGTGCCGGTCGCCGCGGGAACACCGAGCCTGATCGCCGGGCCCAAGCAGGTGCATTTCGACCGGGTCGAGTGGCATATCATCACCGACCCCTCCACCGCCGGTGCCGCCCTGCAGCGGGGCGAGATGGATTGGTACGAACAGCCACCGCCGGAGCTGCAGGAGCTCCTCCAACGCAACCGCAATATCGCCGTCGAGCTGATCGACAATTTCCCGCTCGGCGGCATCATGCGCCTCAACCACCTGCACCCGCCGTTCAACGACAAGAAGATGCGCCAGGCAATCCTGCCCGCCGTGGACCAGACCGACTACATGAGCGCCGTGGCCGGCACCGACCCAGCCGACTACCGCGTCGGCACTGGCGTGTTCACGCCCGGCACGCCGCTGGTGAACGCCGCGGGGCTGGAGGCGCTGACCTCCCCGCGCAGCATCGACCGGGCAAAGGAATTGCTGCGCGAGGCCGGCTACACCAATCAACCGATGCGCCTGATCGGCCCGACCGACATCCTCGCCCCCTCGGCGCTGACCCAGGTGGCCGCCGACATGTTCCGCCGGCTGGGCGTGAATATGGAACTCGCCTTGTCCGACTGGGGCACCGTGATCCAGCGCCGCACCTCGCGTGAGCCGGTGGACAAGGGGGGCTGGTCGGTGCTGTGCACCGCCTCCTCCAGCTTCGACCAGGCCGACCCTGCCGCGCATTCCATGATCCGCGGCAACGGCACTGCCGGCTGGCCCGGCTGGCCCTCGATTCCCAAGCTGGAAGAACTGCGCGACGCCTGGTTCGACGCGCCGACGCTGGACGAACAGAAGCGTATTGCCACCGAAATCCAACGCATCGCGCTCGACGAGGTGTCCTACATCCCGCTCGGCAGCTACTTCGGCAAAACCGCGCTGCGGCGTAATCTCACCGGGCGCGTCCCGGGGCTGATGCTGTTGTGGAATCTGCGCCGTGTATGACAGGAATGGCTTGCGACCAGCGCCGCCACGCCGCATAACTGTCATACCCAAACGGGTTGAGGCACCGATTCCCGTTGGTTCCCTGGAATAGAGAAAATTACAAAACGGTGCCGTGGAAATGCCGGTCTCAACCTCAAATGGGCGGGACAACAAGGAAGTCAAGGCGTTGGCGACTGTGCCCAATCGATCGGGGATTTGGGCGGTCACCACGACAAGGCGGCTTCGGTGAACCCGTTTCGTAAGGCAATGTCTCGAACGTATCGGTTGGCTCAAGCCAGCCGGCGCGCACCGAGGCACGCTACCGTTTCCCGCCCTGTGGCACGCCTGCGTGCTGTCCGCCTACGCGATGCGTCAGTTTCGATGGAGCTTCCAGCGACGATGTCACTCCACCACCCCACCGCTCCCGCGCCGGCGCAGCCGCCGCGCCGCTGCGCGACCGCAACCCGGAGGTAACCCAGGGGATGTTCGCCTATACGGTCCGCCGCGTCATAGCGACCATTCCCGTCATGGGGGTCGTGGCGCTGTTCGTCTTCAGCCTGCTCTTCCTCGCGCCCGGCGACCCCGCGGCGATCATCGCCGGCGACCAGGCAACGCCCGATGACGTGGAGCGCATCCGCGCCTCGCTCGGCCTGGACCGCCCCTTCCTGGTGCGCTTCCTTGAATGGCTGTTCCGCGTCCTGCAGGGCGACCTCGGCGTGTCGATCTTCACCAACCTGCCGGTCGCCCACATGATCAAGCAGCGGCTGGAGCCGACCTTCTCGCTGATGGCGCTGACGCTGGCCATCGCGCTGACCTTTGCCATCCCGATGGGCGTGGTGGCGGCCTGGAAGCACGGCACCTGGATCGACCGCTTCGTGATGCTGTTCGCCGTGCTGGGTTTCTCGGTGCCGGTGTTCGTGGTGGGCTACCTGCTGGCCTACACCTTCGCGCTGCAGCTCGACTGGTTCCCGGTCCAGGGCTACACGCCGATCGCCAACGGGCTGGGAGGCTGGCTGTCCAATCTGATGCTGCCGGCGGTGGCACTGGGCGGGGTGTTCATCGCGCTGATCGCGCGCATCACCCGCGCCACCATGCTGGAGGTGCTGAGCCAGGATTACGTCCGCACGGCTAAGGCCAAGGGCGTGGGCCAGCGGGCGATCCTGTTCGTCCATGCGCTGAAGAACGCCGCAGTGCCGATCATCACCATCATCGGGCTCGGCTTCGCGGGGTTGATCGGCGGCGCCGTGGTGACCGAGAGCGTGTTCGCCATCCCCGGCGTCGGCCGCCTCGTCGTGGATGCCATCCTGCGGCGTGACTACCCCGTCATCCAGGGCGTGGTGCTGATGTTCAGCTTCGTCTACGTGATCGTGAACCTGATCGTCGACCTGCTCTACACCGTGTTCGATCCGAGGATCCGCTACTGATGAGCACCACAGTCCTGCCCACGGAGGCGGGGTTCACCCCCGCCCCGAAGCTTGCGGACGTGCTGCCGCCCCGCAAGGAGCGGTCCGCGGTCGGCATGTTCATCCACCGCCATCCCACCATCGCGGTCGGCGGCTTCATGGTCTCGCTGTTCGTGCTGATGGCGGTGTTCGCGCCGCTGCTGTGGACGGTGGACCCGACGGCGCTGGCACCGGCGCGGCGCACCCGGCCGCCCAGCGCGCAATACTGGTTCGGCTCCGACATGCTGGGGCGCGACGTCTACTCCCGCGTGATCTACGGCGCCCGGATCTCGCTGATCATCGGCTTCTCGGTGGCGATCATCTCGGCGGTGATCGGCCTGGCGATCGGGCTGGTGTCCGGCTTCATCCGCGCCGTGGATGCGGTGGTGATGCGGATCATGGACGGGTTGATGTCGATCCCGTCGATCCTGCTGGCCATCGCCTTGATGGCCCTTACCCGGGCCTCGGTGGAGAACGTCATCTTCGCCCTGGTGGTCGCTGACGTGCCACGGGTGGCGCGCTTGGTGCGCGGCGTGGTGCTGACGCTGCGCGAGCAGCCCTATGTGGAGGCGGCCGTCGCGGCGGGCACGCGCACGCCGATGATCATCTGGAAGCATATCCTGCCCAATACGCTCGCACCCGTGACGGTGCAGGCCACCTTCTTCTGTGCCTCGGCGATGATCGCGGAAGCCACCCTCTCGTTCATCGGCGCCGGCACGCCACCGATCATTCCGTCCTGGGGCAACATAATGGCCGAGGGCCGCGCGCTGTGGCAGGTCAAGCCCTACATCGTGTTCTTCCCCGCCGTCTTCCTGTCGATCACCGTGCTGTCGGTGAATCTGCTCGGTGACGGCATGCGCGACGCGCTCGACCCGCGCATGGCCAAGAGGATCTAACGACCAATGCCGCCTCTTCTCGAAGTCCAGAACCTGCAGACGCATTTCGGCACAATCGACGGCGTGGTCCGCGCCGTCGAGGGTGTCTCCTTTCACATCAACGCCGGCGAAACCCTGGGCGTGGTGGGCGAAAGCGGCTGCGGCAAGTCGGTCACCGCCATGTCGATCCTGCGGCTGATCCAGGAGCCGCCCGGCAAGATCGCCGGCAAGATCCTGTTCCAAGGCAGGGATCTGCTCGAACTGTCCGAACCCGAGATGCAGGCCATCCGCGGCAAGGACATCTCGATGATCTTCCAGGAGCCGATGACCTCGCTGAACCCCGTGCTGACGGTCGGCTTCCAGATCGGCGAGACGGTGGTCCTGCACGAGGGCGTCTCCGCCCGGGAAGCCGAGCAGCGCGCGATCGAGATGCTGACCCTCGTCGGCATCCCCGCACCCGAGCGGCGGGTGCGCGAATACCCGCACCAACTCTCGGGCGGCATGCGCCAGCGCGTGATGATCGCCATGGCGCTGGCCTGCTCGCCGCAGCTCCTGGTGGCCGACGAACCAACCACCGCCCTCGACGTCACCATCCAGGCGCAGATCCTGGAACTGATGCGCGAGCTCAAAACCCGCGTGGGTGCGGCCATCATGCTCATAACCCACGACCTCGGCGTGGTCGCCGAAATGGCCCAGCGGGTGATCGTGATGTATGCCGGCCGCAAGGTCGAGGAGGGCACGGTGGAGGAAATCTTCCTCAATCCGCTGCACCCCTATACCCGCGGCCTGTTGGGATCGATGCCCAAGCTCGGCTCCTCGCTGACCGAGACCGGCCGCAGCAAGCTAACCGAGATCCAGGGCCAGGTGCCCAGTCTGCGCAAACCGATCATCGGCTGCCCCTTCGCAAGCCGCTGCCCGCAGGTCACCGATGTCTGTCGCCGAATCGCCCCGGCGATCGAGGAGAAGGCGCCGAACCACACGGTGGCCTGTCACTACGTCGAACGCGCCCTGGCGGCGGCTTAAAGAGGGTGATGATGAGCACGACCCAAACTCGCCAGCTCGAAGTGAAGGGCCAAACTCCCTTGCTCGAAGTGAAGGGCCTCAAGAAGCACTTCCCGATCCACGGCGGTATCCTCGGCCTCAAAACCGGAGACGTGTATGCCGTCGATGGCGTCAGCTTCTCCATCAACCGCGGTGAGACTCTCTCGCTGGTGGGTGAGTCCGGCTGCGGCAAGTCCACCGTCGGCAAGGCCGTGCTGCGCCTCTACCCGATCACCGATGGCGAGGTCCTGCTCGACGGCCGGCGCATCGACAACCTCTCCGCCGGGGAACTGCGCCCCCTGCGCAAGCGGATCCAGGTCGTCTTCCAAGACCCGTTCAGCTCGCTCAACCCGCGCCAGAAGCTGTTCGATATCATCGCGGAGCCGATCATCAACTTCGGCCTGGCATCCGGCTCGGCGCTGGATGATCGCGTCGGCGACCTGCTCGACAAGGTCCGCCTGCCGCGTGACGCGATGTACCGCTACCCGCATGAATTCTCGGGCGGCCAGCGCCAGCGCATCGCCATCGCCCGTGCCCTCGCGCCGGGCTCCGACCTCATCATCTGCGACGAGGCGGTCTCGGCACTCGACGTGTCGGTGAAGGCGCAGATCGTCAACCTGCTGTCCGACCTGCAGGACGAACTGGGCCTGACCCTGCTGTTCATCAGCCACGACCTCGCCATCGTCGAGCATCTCACCCACCGGGTGGCCGTGATGTATCTCGGCAAGATCGTCGAGGTGGCCGACCGCAGAACGCTGTTCTCCACCCCGCACCACCCCTACACCCGCGCCCTGCTCTCCGCCGTGCCGGTGCCGGACCCGACGGTGAAGCGCAATCGCATCATCCTGCACGGCGATGTGCCCAGCCCGATCAACCCGCCGAGCGGTTGCCGCTTCCACACGCGCTGCCCCTTCGTGTTCGACCGCTGCAAGGTCGACGAGCCGCAGTTGCGCGATGTCGGCCTCGGCCGCATCTCCGCCTGCCATCTCGACGTGGTGCCAGACGACGTGCCCACCGCCAACCGGGCAATCGCCGTTCCCGCCTGACCCCCGCCTCAAACGACGACATCGGCGCCGGGCCCCTCCAAGGTCCGGCGCAGTCGTGTCGGCTCTCCCACATCGGCCTACAGGATACCGCCGCCCATGAACCTCGCGACCCTGCGCCGGGAATGGTTCGGCAACATCCGCGGCGATCTCCTCTCCGGCTTGGTCGTCGCCCTCGCCCTGATCCCCGAGGCGATCGCCTTCTCGATCATCGCGGGCGTCGACCCAAAGGTCGGGCTCTACGCGTCGTTCTCCATCGCGGTGCTGATCGCCATCTTTGGCGGCCGCCCCGGCATGATCTCGGCCGCCACGGCGGCGACCGCCGTGCTGATGGTCACCCTGGTGCGCGACCACGGCCTGCAGTACCTGCTCGCCGCCACCTTCCTGGCCGGCATCCTGCAGATCCTCTGCGGCGTCTTCCGCCTCAACTTGGTGATGCGCTTCGTCTCCCGCTCGGTGCTCACCGGCTTCGTCAACGCATTGGCCATTCTCATCTTCATGGCCCAGCTGCCGGAACTCCTCGGCGTTCCCTGGCTCACCTACGTGATGGTCGCCGCGGGCTTGGCGATCATCTACGGCTTCCCCCGCATCACCCGCGCCGTACCCTCGCCGCTGGTCTGCATCGTCGTGCTGACCACCCTCACCCTCACCCTCGGGCTCGACCTGCGCACGGTCGCCGACATGGGCCAGCTCCCCACCTCCTGGCCCGCCTTCCTGATCCCCGACGTGCCGCTCACGCTGGAGACGTTGTGGATCATCCTGCCCTATTCCGCCGGCATCTGCGCCGTCGGACTGCTCGAATCGTTGATGACGGCGCAGGTGGTGGACGAGTTGACCGACACCACCAGCAACAAGCGCATGGAATGCGTGGGGCAGGGGATCGCGAATGCCGCCACCTGCTTCATCGGCGGCATGGCCGGCTGCGCCATGATCGGGCAGTCGGTGATCAACGTGAAGTCGGGCGGGCGCGGCCGCCTGTCCTGCTTCGCGGCCGGCATCCTCCTGCTGATTTTCGTAGTCGCGCTGGGCGACTGGGTCGGCCGCATCCCGATGGCCGCACTGGTCGCCATCATGATCATGGTCTCGGTCGGCACCTTCCGCTGGAACTCGATCGCCAATCTGCGCACTCATCCGCGCAGTTCCAGCATCGTCATGATCAGCACCGTGGTTGTTGTCCTGGGCACCCACAACCTGGCGATCGGCGTGCTGGTCGGCGTGCTGCTCTCCGGCATGTTCTTCGCGTGGAAAGTAGCGCAGCTGTTCCGCGTCACCTCCACCGTCTCGGCCGACGGCACCGCCCGCACCTATCACGTCGAAGGCCAGATCTTTTTCGCCTCCGCCGACGACTTCCTCGCCGCGTTCGATTTCCGCGAGGTGCTGGAGCGCGTCACCATCGACGTCTCCCGCGCCCATATCTGGGACATCTCCAGTGTTGCGGCACTCGATACGATCGTGCTGAAATTCCGCCGAGACGGTGCGGAGGTGGAGATCATCGGCCTGAACCAGGCGAGCGAAACCATCGTCGATCGCCTCGCCGTCCACCACAAGCCCGGCGCGCCCGAACGCCTGGCCGGGCATTGAGGGCGCGCGCATGTCCACCATCTTCGCCCTGATCGACGGGTCCACCTATTCGCGCAGCGTCTGCGACCACGCCGCCTGGGCCGCCGGACGCACCGGCGCGCCGGTCGAACTGCTGCACGTCCTCGGCCCCCGCCTCGGCCCGACCGAGGCGCCCGACCTCAGCGCCTATCTCAACACCGAGGCCATCGACCAATTGCTACAAGAACTCGCAGCCCACGACGAACAGGCCGCCAAGCTGGCCCAACGCCGCGCCCGCGCCATTCTCGATGCCGCCCGCGCCCGCATGGCCGAGGACGGCGTGGCCGACGTCACCGTCCGCCTGCGCCAGGGCGACCTGGTGGAAACCCTGTCCGGGCTGGAGGCCGCCACCGGCCTCGTCGTCGTCGGCAAGCGCGGCGAGGCAGCGGACTTCGCCAAGCTGCATCTGGGCTCCAACCTGGAGCGAATCCTCCGCTCCAGCCAGCGCCCGGTGCTGGTGGCCTCGCGCGCCTTCCGCCCCATCGCCCGCGTGCTGGTCGCCTTCGACGCAGGGCCAAGTGCCATCAACGCGGTCGCGCACATCGCCGCCGATGCGCTGCTGCGCGGCCTGCCGATCCGCCTGCTGACCGTCGGCAGCCCCTCCGCCCAGGCCGGCGCGCGCCTGGCCGAAGCCGAGGCCATGCTGCGCACAGCCGGGTACGACGCCACCTCGGATGTCCGTCCCGGCCAGCCGGAGGAGGTGATCGCCGAGGTGGTCCGCCAGGGCGCTGCCGATCTGCTGGTGATGGGCGCCTACGGCCATTCGCGCATCCGCACCCTGTTCATCGGCAGCACCACCACCGACGTCATCCGCTCCTGCCTGATCCCGGTTCTGCTGTTCCGCTGACCCACCCCTCCGCTGACCCGGCCCGTTTGCGGCCATTCCGGTGGGGTTTCCATCGCGCAGCGCTTGACCATATCCCCCCCGGGTGCCAACACTCGGCATTATAGGGCCGTCACCCATGGCGCCCGGTGAAATACATTCGTAGGGGGAGCAAGCGATGCCTCAGGTCACGCTGACGGTGAACGGCAAAACTGCCACCGTGGAGGTCGAGGGGCGCACCCTCCTTGTCGAGCTCCTCCGCGAAAAGCTCAGCCTGACCGGCACCCATATCGGCTGCGACACCAGCCAGTGCGGCGCCTGCGTGGTGCATGTCGACGGCGAATCGGTGAAGGCCTGCACCATGCTGGCCGTCCAGGCCGATGGCAGCAGCGTCACCACCATCGAGGGCCTCGCCAAGCCCGACGGCACGCTGCACCCGATGCAGGAGATGTTCCGCGAGCACCACGCACTGCAGTGCGGCTTCTGCACCCCGGGCATGGTGATGGCTGCGGTCGACCTGGTGGCCAAAAACCCGCAGGGCCTGTCCGAACACGAAATCCGCGAGGGGCTGGAGGGCAATCTCTGCCGCTGCACCGGCTACCACAACATCGTCAAGGCGATCGACGCGGCCCAGCCGCTGATGCACGCGACATAAAAAAGCCACAAAAACGATCCCGGCGCGCCCACTGATGCACGCCGGATAGGGGGCAGCATGAACGCACCGTTCGAGGGCATTGGCGCATCGGTTCGCCGCAAGGAAGACCTGCGCTTCATCTCCGGCCGCGGCAACTATACCGACGACATCAACCGGCCGAACCAAACCCACGCCGTGTTTCGCCGCAGCGACCGGCCGCACGCCAAAATCCTCTCTATCGACACCGCCGCCGCCAAGGCAGCGCCCGGGGTCGTGGCCGTCTACACCGCCGAGGACCTCGCCGCGATCGGCGGCCTGCCCTGCGGCTGGCAGATCCATTCCAAAGACGGCTCGCCGATGAACGAGCCCAAGCACCCCGTCCTCGCCGAGGGCAAGGTCCGCCACGTCGGCGACCCGATCGCGGTCGTCATCGCCGAAACCAAGCAACAGGCCCGCGACGCCGCCGAGCTGATCGCCATCGATCTCGAAGACCTCCCCAGCACCGCCACCGTCACCGACGCGCTGGATCCCGGCGCCGGCCAGCTGCACGACAACGCGCCCGGAAATGTCTGCTACGACTGGCACCTCGGCGACAAGGCGGCGGTGGACGCGGCCTTCGCCAGTGCGGCCAAGGTGGTGAAGCTCGACCTCGAGAACAACCGCCTGATCCCCAACGCCATGGAGCCACGCGTCGCACTCGGCGAGTTCGACCGCCACACTGGCGACTATACGCTCTTCACCACCAGCCAGAACCCGCACGTCATCCGCCTGCTGATGGGCGCCTTCGTGCTCGGGCTGCCGGAGCACAAGCTGCGCGTTGTCGCCCCCGATGTCGGCGGCGGCTTCGGCAGCAAGATCTACCACTACGCCGAGGAAGCCACCGTCACCTGGGCCGCCGGCAAGCTCGCCCGCCCGGTGAAGTGGACCGCCGAGCGCTCTGAGAGCTTCATGAGCGACGCCCACGGCCGCGACCATGTCAGCACCGCCGAGATGGCGCTGGATGCCGCCGGCAACTTCCTCGCCCTGCGCGTTTCCACCCTGGCCAACATGGGCGCCTATCTCTCCACCTTCGCCCCCGCGGTGCCGACCTATCTCTACGGCACCCTGCTGGCCGGCACCTACAAGACCCCGGCGATCTATGTCGAGGTCAAGGCGGTGTTCACGAACACCGTGCCCGTCGACGCCTATCGCGGCGCCGGCCGGCCCGAGGCCACCTTCCTGCTGGAGCGGCTGGTCGATGCCATCTGCCACGACACCGGCGCCGACCCTATCGCCATCCGCCGGCAGAACTTCATCCCCAAGGATGCCTTCCCCTACCAGACCCCGGTGGCGCTGCAATACGACAGCGGCGACTACTTCACCACGCTCGAAGTGGCGATGAAGAACGCCGACTACGCCGGCTTCCCGACCCGCCAGGCCGCAGCCGCGGCAAACGGCAAGCTGCGCGGCATCGGCATCTCCACCTACCTCGAAGCCTGCGGCATCGCGCCGTCGGCCGTGGCCGGTGCGCTCGGCGCGCGTGCCGGGTTGTATGAGGTGGCCAATATCCGGGTGCACCCGACCGGCTCGGTCACCGTGTTCACGGGCTCGCACAGCCACGGCCAGGGCCACGAAACCACATTTGCCCAACTCGTCACCAGCCAACTCGGCGTGCCGTTCGCCCAGGTCGACATCGTCCACGGCGACACCAACCGCATCCCCTTCGGCATGGGCACCTACGGCAGCCGCTCGCTCTCCGTCGGCGGCACCGCCATGGTCAAGGCGATGGACAAGATCATCGCCAAGGGCAAGAAAATCGCCGCCCACCTCCTCGAAGCCTCCGTCGACGACATCGAGTTCACCGACGGCAGCTTCAGGGTCGCCGGCACCGACCGCGCCAAAACCCTCGGCGAGATCGCGCTCACCGCCTACATTCCCCATAACTACCCGATCACCGAGATCGAGCCCGGCCTCGACGAAACCGCATTCTACGACCCCGCCAACTTCACCTTCCCCGGCGGCTGCCACATCTGCGAAGTCGAGATCGACCCCGAAACCGGCGTCACCTCAATCGTCAACTTCACGGCTGTCGATGATGTCGGCCGCGTCATCAACCCGATGATCGTCGAAGGACAGGTCCAGGGCGGCGTCGCCCAGGGCATCGGCCAGGCGCTGCTGGAACACGCCATCTATGACAAGCAAGGCCAGCTGCTGTCCGGCTCGTTCATGGACTATTGCCTACCGCGTGCCGACAACCTGACCAACATCAGCGTCGCCACCGAGAACACGCTGTGCACCCACAACCCACTGGGCGTAAAAGGCTGCGGCGAGGTCGGCGCCATCGGCTCGCCGCCGGCGGTCATCAACGCAGTCGTCAACGCGCTGAAAGACTACGGCGTCCGCCACATGAACATGCCCGCTTCCCCCGAGAAGATCTGGGGCATCATCAATGCCGGCCGCAAGGCCGCCGAGTAGACCCGGCCGCAAGGTCGTCTTGTAGACGAGGAGCCACTCATGTACGATTTCGCGTATCAGAAGCCCGCAAGCCTCGCCGACGCGGTCCGCGCCCTCGCCTCCGACGATGAAGCCAAGGCCCTGGCCGGCGGCCAGACGCTGATCCCCGTCCTCAAGCAGCGCCTGAACAAGCCGACCATCGTCGTCGACCTGTCCAAGCTCGGCCTGACCGGCATCACCGTCACCGGCGACAGCGTCACCATCGGCGCGATGACCAACCACGCTACCGTCGCCGCCTCCGCCGACGTCAAGCGCGCCATCCCCGCACTCGCCGCCCTGGCCGGCGGCATCGGCGACATCCAGGTCCGCAACCGCGGCACCATCGGCGGCTCGATGGCCAACAACGACCCCTCCGCCTGCTACCCCTCCGCCGCCCTCGCCCTCTGCGCCACCATCACCACCAACAAGCGCAGCATCAACGCAGACGACTACTTCCAGGGCATGTTCACCACCGCGCTGGAACCCGGCGAGCTCGTCACCTCGGTGTCCTTCCCGATCCCCGCCAAGGCCGCCTACGTGAAGTTCAAGAACCCCGCCTCGCGCTACGCCATGGTCGGCGTATTCGTGGCCACCGGGCCCAAGGGCGTGCGCGTGGCCGTCACCGGCGCGGGGCAGGGCGGCGTCTTCCGCCACACCGCCGCCGAAGCCGCGCTCGCCTCCAGCTTCTCGCCCGCCGCGCTGACCAGCGTGTCGATCGCCCCGGACAACATGAACAGCGACATCCACGCCAGCGCCCCCTACCGCGCCCACCTCGTCGGCGTCATCACCCGACGTGCGGTCACCGCCGCCGGGTGAGGCACGCCGCCATCCCGACCACTTCCCCCTCTCCCGCACCGCGGGAGAGGGCCGTGCCAATCAGGCGCCGTGCCCTTGCGGCGCTCCCCCTGCTGCTGGCCCACCGCCCCGCCCGCGCCGCGTCGCCATACCAAGCGGGGGTTGAAAGTATCCTGGCCCGCACCCTTCCGCCTGGCCTGGACCCGCGCGCCCTCGGCAGGGTGATGCGCGCCGCCCACCCCACCTGCACCCCGGCCGACTGCCACGCCCACGCCGCACTTCCAACCCTCGCGGCCCTGCCATCCGCCATCGCGGCCGACTTCGCCGCCGGCCACACCGTCACCATCGACGGCTGGCTCCTCTCCAGCACCGAAGCCTGGCTCTGCGCCACCCTCGCCTGACCGGAGCCGCCCCATGCAGCCCACCGAGCACATCTGCCGCACCCCGCGCCACACCAGCTTCTACCTCCAGGCCGGCGACCCCTCGGCAACCCCCATCATCTTCGTCCATGGCTGGCCCGAACTCTCGATCTCCTGGCGCCACCAACTCCCCGCCATGGCCGCAATCGGCCTGCGCGCCATCGCCCCCGACATGCGCGGCTACGGCCGCTCCAGCACCTACCCCACCCACGCCGACTACGCCCTGGAACACGCGGTCCAGGACATGCTGGAGCTTCTCGACCATCTCGGCGCCGAAAAAGCCATCTGGGTCGGCCACGACTGGGGCGCCCCGGTGGTCTGGAACCTGGCCAGCCACTTCCCGGAACGCTGCCACGCCGTCGCCAACCTCTGCGTGCCCTACTACGCCCAGGGCTTCACGCCCCAGAACTTCCTCCCCTTCGCCGACCGCCAACTCTACCCGGAAGCCGAGTTCCCCCACGCCCAATGGGAATACATGGCCTTTTACGAGGAGAATTTCGCCCACGCCCGCGCCGGCTTCGAGGCCAACATCGCCAACACCGTCAAGGCCATGTTCCGCCGCGGCAACCCCACCGCCGCCGGCACCCCCTCCCGCACCGCCCTCGTCCGCCGCGCCAATGGCTGGTTCGGCCCCGCCAACACCGCCCCCGACGTCCCGCGCGACCCCGAGGTGCTGACCGAGGCCGACTGGCACGCCTACACCGCCGCCCTCACCCGCACCGGCTTCTTCGGCCCGGATTCCTGGTACATGAACTTCGCCGCCAACCAAGCCTACGCCAAGCACGCGAAGAACGCCGGCAAACTCACCCTGCCAACCCTCTTCCTCCACGGCGCCCACGACTACACCTGCGAAACCATGACCTCCCGCCTCGCCGAACCCATGCGCGCCGACTGCGCCGACCTCACCGAAGTGGTCGTCCCCTCCGGCCACTGGATGGCCCAGGAAAAACCCACCCACGTCAACGCCGCCCTGGCCAAATGGCTCGCCGCCAAGCTCCCGGAACTTTGGCCGAAGTAAGCACACCTTCTTTTTGTGAACAAAAAGGCAACTCCCAAGCACCCCCCATTGACATGCCGGTTTTGAGTCAGAAATGCCACAGTCCGCAGACTGTTTTTGCTCGGCTACGGAATATGACGGCATCAACATCCTGCGCGCCCTTGCCATGCCACCCAATAATCTCGTGAAACTCCTCGCTCCGCAACGGTCAAGAGGGGGTGCTTGGGAGTTACACAAAAAGAAGCAAAAACACTTTTTCCCTCTACCTCCACCGTCATCCTGAGCGAAGCGAAGGATCCACGCTTCTTCCTTGCTTCCTGTTCGCCAATCAACCCAGCAACCCAGGATACAAATCCTCCCACAACGGATTCCCAGCCACGATCAACCCGGTCTTCCGCGCCCGAACCCACCCCTTGATCTGCTTCTCCCGCAGGATCGCCGCCCCCATCGCGCCAAACAGTTCAAACCAAACCAATACTCGGCACCCATACCGCGCCGCGAAACCACCTCCCTCCCCAGCACGGTGTTCTCCAACCCGCCGTATCAGGTCTGACGTCACCCCCACGTAGAGCGTCCCACCCCGTCCACTCACAACGATATAGGTCGCCGGCGCTCGCTCCCCACGCACCAACACACCACCCCCAACACCGTCATGCTCAGCAAAGCGAAGGATCCACGCTTCTCCCTCCCCTACCCAAACGCCGAAAACATTTCCTCCATCGCCACCAACTGGTTCCCCTTCGCCGAAGAAGGCACCAGCACCACCGTCCGCACCCCGCTCGCCTCCCAAGCCTCCACCTTCTCCCGAACCTGCGAAGCCGTCCCGAACAGCGTCACATCCGCCAGCCACCGGTCCGTCAGCATCCGCGGCACGTCTTCGCGCCGCCCCTCGTCGATCGCCGTCTCGATATCCACCATCTCCTGCTCATACCCCGCCTCCTTCCAGTAATTCCGGTAGTTGGGAAGGAAAGCATAAGAAGTCAGCGTCCGCCGGTTCACCGCCTTCGCCGCCTCGATGTCGTCGCTGATGCAGGTCGGAATCATGTCCGCGATCATGAACCGGGCATCATCCCGCTTCCCCTCCGGCAACGCCGCCAACGAAGCACCCATGTGGCTCAAACAGGCATTGGCAAAAATCACCCCCGCCCCGATCTCGCCCGCCAACCCCACCATCCGCTTGCGCATCGCCGCCAGCACCACCGGCGCCAGCGCCCCCACCCCCTCCTGCGCCGAATACCGCTCCACGAAGCTGCGCGTGTCGCCCAGCGGCTTGCCCGGCGTCACCCCCATGCGAACATGGCTCGGCCCATGCGCAATCCCGATGCCCAGGCTGAACCGCCCGCCCGACACCTCATGCATGAACGCCGACGACGCCGCGAAATCGCTCACCGTCCGCGCATAGATCGGCGCAATCGAAGTGCAGAACGCAATCGTCGAGGTGTTCCACGCCAGCGCCTCGCACAACGACATGTTCGCCCCTAGGCTGGGGCAGAACAGCCCGGAATACCCGCGCCGCTCGATCTCCTGCGCCAACTCGATCATCCGCCGCCGCCGTCCCGGCACGGCAATAAGTGCAACAGCCGGCTTGCTTTGGGCCATGGCGATTCCCCCTCCATTTCCGACAGCTTAGCCTTCCCGGGCCCTTGAAGGGAGGGCCAAGGGGCAGGCAGGAGTCTTCTTTTTGTGGACAAAAAGGTAACTCCCAAGTCCCCCCTGTAGACCGTTACGCGGCGAGGAGTTTCACGAGATTATCGCGCGGCATTGCCAGGGCGCGCAGGATGTTGATGCCGTGCTTTCTGGCGGTGGAGATGA
>Ga0105050_10003254_pt1 | contig 22650 bp, 12 predicted proteins | sample FRY01_FD_78088 | JGI IMG/M metagenome (GOLD analysis project Ga0105050, IMG submission 78088) | Freshwater microbial communities from Lake Fryxell liftoff mats and glacier meltwater in Antarctica - FRY-01 | ecosystem: Environmental > Aquatic > Freshwater > Ice > Glacier meltwater ...
GCACGGTACACAATGTTGGCACTGTCGGCGCGGCCCTCGGCTGTACAGCCAGCAAAAACGGATTCGAAGAACGAACGACGGCTGCCTGTTTCGTGTCGTGCCACTTGACAGATGCCAAATGACACCACACAGTGCTCTGGCATGCTTGCGTTGGAGTTGACTGTGGACGCGATCTGCTCGGTGGGTTGCGCACACGGACACAGTAGATCGATGTTGCCCATTGTGCGCGCACCCGTGCCAAAAAACGGCAGATGGTATTTGTTGCCATAGAGTATGGGGTTCATGATTTCATCGACATGCGTTTGCAGGGTGCCCAGCATTGTCTGCACTCTCATGTCAGCTTGCGACAGTGGCACAGAGAGCGTGCGCTTGCGCACTTGGGGCTCGGGTGTGTCGGCCTGGCAAAAGTGCGAGTCATGGGACACGAAGCGAGAATCATACAGAATATTCAGTGGCATGTGCAGGGCATGCTCGTTGATGACGCGCACAATCTCTGGCCGCGAGAGGTGCGTATGGTCGCTGGCGTTAGATTCCATGTTCAAGGGCTTCCACTCCATGCCCGACTCCAGATAGTGCATGATGGCCTCCAGTGTGACCAGCTTGCGGTGCGTGTTGGCAGGGAGGGTGGTGCTGGAGGTGTTGGCACCGTGCCGTGATTCGGCTACGTAGGCGACAGGGTGAGAAAAGGTCCGTGCCCGCATGATGGCGTGGCATTGATGGATGAGGGACAACGGGTCTTTCTCGCGAGTGAATGGAAACTCGTACTGCGTGTCGGCGTCGTTACTTCTTGCCGAATACGTGATTTCTCCATCGATGGCGTAGGAAACATCTTGATGCTTGGCGAGAAAGGCCATGCTGTTGTAGTCCCGTATGCTTTGATGCGTCTTGTTTGTGGCATATTTGGTGAGTACCTGCGCACAAACACACGCAGGATCAGCGAAGCAACGATGTAGGAGGGAGATGAAAACAGATCGCATACCACGCATTGAATCCCGACCCAATGCCCGATATTTGAAGAGAGGCCTCTCTCAAATATATAAGCACATGTCTGTGTGTGCGGCGTGCGTCGCCGACACATGGCGTCCATGTTGCAACTAGTTCGCTACAAACACACAGTACTTGTTGCTCAGCGCCATCACACAGCACAGCATCAGCATGCCCAGATCTACGCGGGCAGCATATGCCCCCCCTCCGTGGTGCCGTTTGATAAGCACTCAGGGGTGGACTGCGTGCTGCTGGCCAATATGACACGACTTCTCGACGCCATTTACACAGAGCTGGCTCAGAGAAACAGGACGTTGAAAAAAATCAGTCGGCTCGAAGTTATGAATCAACTGGAAGGTAGTGGCAGGCCATCTGACCATCCAATTTTCTGCGCACTGTACGAGGAACTAAGCGGCAAATCCGCGTCCACCCCTCGATTCTAGGGGCATGAGAGAGATAGACCGATCGCAGAGAGAGAGAGAGCGAGTGAGACAGAGATAGACCGAGAGAAAGATACAAAAAATATACCGCGCGTGTTGTGATGGTGTCAATTTCGATGCTCTTCATGGATTCGGTGAGCGCCGTCATGATGGAGGCAATCGAAACAGTGGTGTCGATTTCTGGCAGATTGGACTCGAAGTTGGACTCGCCTGGCGTGCACTGTCCAGGGATAACGCAGCAATGTTTCCACGAGACCGGTAGACTTTGCCGGTAGACGATATTGCCCAACCTAATGAAATCATCGTTGCGTAGATCTGTGATGTTGACGTTCCTCCACTGCATCTCTGTAAGCGTGATGACTGGAGGTTGCGCACTCGCAAGTGTGTCTCGCAGCAGGGTACTCTTGAGTTCTCGTCCGAATACAGGCGACTCTGTCCCGGCGTCATACCAAACGAGGCCAGTAGCGCGATGCAGGCACCCATAGTCCTTGACGTTGGTGAGGGCCGCCGTAATGGAGGCAACTTTGTCCGTGATGAGTCGTGCCACAAGGGCATGCAGACCGCCATCCTCCTTGTCTAGGATCTCTCGGGTGGCATACGCCATCACAGCAATACGGGTGTCGCTCCCGCACGTTTTCTGCCGGAATGGCGCGCCAGCTGGGCCCGATTCGCCACTTGACACATACGATCCGTGGCAGGGTAGCTCAAAGTCTCGACTGGTCCCGTTAACGTGGCGCGAATACATGAAGTTTTCCATCACACCCCCAATGTCAGCAGGCGCCAGAATGGCTTTTGTGTTTGCACCCATCATAATACAGTCCACAAACTGGTGAATCAAGTCTCCCTCACTGCTGACGAGGATGAGGTCGAGAGCATCGACGATGCGTCGTATATTGGGCATAATTTCCTTTTCCACGAGGGCTGCATATCCGGCAGTGCACTGTGCCAGAGCTCCGTACTTGGCCTGCACTGTCTGTTCCACGGCGCTGATCTTGGCTTCGTCGTATATCTCTTGGTTAGTCACACGAAACTCATCGATGATGTTGGTCTGAATGGACTGTTCGTATGCTAGCGTAGACATTCCAATGCGGCAGGTGTCTTCGCGCTCCAGCAGAGTGTGTCCACACGCGTTGACGTCGGCACTGTCCATTGTCGTGTCTTCGCTCCTGCACTTTTGGACGTCTGTGTTTTTCAAAAACGACGGCGACGAAAGGTATTCGCATGCATCTGGGTTCTGCTGTGGAGTGGCAACGTCGTACATGAAGTACCCCGCCGTTGAAAAATCTTGCAAGAGCACAGCGTCTGACCGCTGCTGTCGGAGTTGCTGCTGCTGTTGCTGGTTATGGTGCGTAAAAGTCAGCTGCATGCACGCTTGAATGCGATTTCTCAGTGGGCCTGCTGCCAGACAAGCCTGGATGATGCCGTTTGCCTCCTCGTTGAGATATGAGTCCACCTGGCCGCGGAGCTCCTGCATGCGCGTGAGTGAGGACATGCCGGTGCGGAGAATCTCGGACTGCAACACGCTGTTGTACAATCCAAAGACACCTTCGTCCCAGGTCTTGCCGTTATAGTTTTCACGGCACTGTCCGAGGACGGCCAAGGGCGAAACCTTGTGCTTGTCAAAGTATTGTGTGTACTTGGGCAGGAAGACGGCAGCACGGGCCTCAGCACACGCGGTTTCGCTTTGGACGGTAATGCAGTCGATGTAGGTCTGGGCCGGGCGGTGCAAGTCGGTGGAGAGCTCTGCGAGGGAAAAGGGGTTGTCGACATAGACGGTATCGCCGTCTGTATTGACCATTTTTAGCATTCCAGCGCACCAGAGTGCACCAGTAGAGACACCCTGTGCGCGCCGCTGGCTGTGGATTATGTACGCAATGTCGCCGCACACGCACTTGAGAATCGAGCTGAATTCCACCGGGCGTGGACGGCATTCGTCGTTTTGTACCACACTGCCGATGCGCGAAAAGCCATACAGAATGCCCAGCACGGAGTCGAAGGCGGCATTCACGTAGATGAGCCAGGTGATGTAGTTGTAGTTTTTCGCCCATACAATAGCTTTGCCGGTGTCGATGGTAAATACGCTGGAACGAATCCTGCGGCCACCGATGCTAACTTTGACAATGTTGTTGTCGACCGCACCGATGGCGACACGGTCGTTGATTAGCTCTGCATCTGAAAAGGCACGCAGCCCTGTTCTGGCACCGATTCTCGACATGCAGTAGTCGATGGTGGAATCCCCTTTGCCCAGCTCACTGTCATGGTCGAGCACGTCGATGTAGCCGCCGGAGAACTCGGCAAACTTGTCCATTGTGCACAGCATGAGCTTCGAGGTGGCGTCGCCGAGGTGCAAGAGAATCAGTGCAAATTGGTAAATAGTTTGCGTGGCCGAGGACACAATGGCCACGTTCCTGAGCTGCGTGCCCGGCGAAAACAGCTGCCGTATCCGACTCTCGCCCGGATTCTCGATGTCGAGTATGGATTTCTGTTGCTTCTTGCCGGCCACAGCAACGTACACCGAAAAGACAAACGACGGCAGGACGGCCGACAGTGCGGCGTAGATGTCCTTGGTCTCGCACAGCGCGGTGTTCATGACATTCGAAACGCTTTCCAGCATGATTACGTCGCGGCTCCCGCTGACCTTGGCGAGTCTAAGGACGGACATTGCAATTTCTACAAGACCAAACCACATGGCGTCCACGTTGGAGAGGTACACCTCGAGCACCTCCTTTACTAGACTGCCCGCCACACACAGTACATTGTTGGGGTTCAGCACGGTGCCGACACAGTTCACCACGGCGCATCGCTGTGCGGCTTCACAAAAGGCAGTGAGCCGCCTTGTGCGGCACGCCTTGCAGTTCATGTAATCGCACACCTCTTCCACTGTGACCTGCATCGTAGCTGCAATGCCCGCTCCTGTTGTCATGACAAAACCCAAAGGTTGTGCATCTGGATCGCCCGTCGTGTCGCCATCGCCGCGTTCCCGAAACAGCGTCATGTCCGATACGCTCGGCACTGAGAAAACATATTCGCGGATGAACCCCTCGACCTGCGAGGTCATGGCCATGGTGCTCTCCTTGACGGTGTAGACAATGCGGTTCTCGGTGCTGTCGCGGTTCTGGATGCTGTAAGCGGCATCATGCAACTGCACGCCCACGTACGATCCGATGGTGTTGTAATCGAAGCGACTGTACTCCGTGTAGCGTTGTTTGTTATTCTGCAGGAAAAGAGGGTCCAGCGTGATGTCGTCACGGCGTACCACAGTAAACATCAGGCGCGGCATGCCGCTGCTGTGGTCGACGAAAGCATGCAGTCGCTGTATCTTCTGTTCGCCCGTCGAGATTAGCAACACTGTGTCTCTCTCGGTCGAGCTCAGTAGTATTTCCTTCTTCCGCAGTATGCGGTGGTACAGGAGCGAGTAGACTGTAATATTATTGGTGTTGATAGCCGAGTCGACGGGATGATTCACGTGGCATTCAGGACCACCATCGCCACCCCCGGACACATCGGACGTCCTGGTGTTGCCGCGACCGCTGCGGTACAGCGGACGGGTAAACTCGAGATCGACGGTACACATGGTCGCAGGACCGTCGTCGCCGAGGACTGTGTACTCCACAAACACCTGCAGAAGCCCAATGATAGTGTATACGATGGGGCGTCTGTCAGATTGGTTGGGTTGCTGTGCGGGCTGCTGCTTGGGCAAAATAGCAATCTTTTTGATGGTAGCCGAATCGAGGCCAGAGTTAACAAAGTTGTAGAGGGAGATATCACTGATGCGCCCACCGCAGCTTGCCATCACCGAAGCGTGGAGGTTGGCACATACGCCGTCATTGTCGACGAGTTTACTGTGCATGAGCCATGCCGCGTGAACGGTATCGGAGGAGTCCACAAACACCTCGAAAACACCATTGTGATTGGCTGTGTTGATGTCGTCGGTGGCCGGCCCCGCCTCGTCCCACAGCATCAGCACCACAGCGCCCCGGTCGTTGACATCGTCGAGGGGCGGCAGCAAAATTTCGGACACCAGTTTGAAACGCGCATTTTCGGTGTCGGCACTCTGCTTGTCAAGGAGCTCCGTGCGGCTGAGCACGAAATGTCGGGTGGCCAGCAACTGGATCTTGGACATAATGGCGAGCGACGTGGTCTCATGCAGGTAGCAAAAAATGTACATTGTCCACGGGGCATCGAGCACCTGCTCGTGGTTCACGGGTCGACCAATGACGACAATATAGTGATCGCAGAGCTCTCGGCGACCGTAGTCCTGCACAGCAATTGGTACGAATTGCTCATCCAGGTTCTCCAGCTGCGAAACCCACGCGGGTACAAACGCCAGCAGCGCCGACTTGATCGGCAGCACGTTGGGTGACGCTACGCCGAGCTTATGCTGATAAAACACGTCGATTTCCTGCTGGCACTTTGAGCGGCAGCTCGGCACGTACGCGCACTTTTTGAAGGCGCTGATGGGCCGCGGGATGATGGTCATCACATCCAGATTGCTGGCGTACTGTGTGCACGAGTCCGCCTGCAGGCCGTCGATTTTCATAAAGTTCATCATCTCAACAGGCACATCCACGGCGTGCGACAATGCCAGGTTGATGTGCATTTTGGCTTCCGTCGGAATCTTGAGCAGCACATTCTTGAAGTTGTTGACAAGTAGCGAGCAAACGCTGACGCTGGCCCGGCGGTCGCGGACCACCATAAACTCCACGAGACGCGGGTGCAGAGTTTCTGGCATTTTGTAGCGGCAGCGTTCTTCGTAGCGGTCGACCAACTCCCGCTCATTCGGATTGATGTTGCAGATGCAGTCAGACACCGCTGATAGAGTGATGGTGGAGGACACGATTTGCATGGCGGCATAAAATACCTCAATCACAGCGACACACGAGTGAAATACGGTCTTGCCAAGCGCAGATTGGGTATTTGCCGTCAGCTGCGAGTACGTCTGGCAGACCCGGTACTGCGGCGCCACCAACGTGGTCTTCATGGCACCTGTGGCAATGGAGTCAAACACCCGATTACTCAAGGCGAAAAACGAGGCATCCAGTTCATATTTGCCGCTGAAGTTCTTGTTGCGGATCAGCGTGACAACGTACTTGAGGAATATCTCGTCGTACAAGTAGAACATGCCGTGCATGCTGGCAAACACCGCCTGCACCGTGCCCCCAACAAACGCGCCGACGCCGGTTACGCCATTTTCGGCGATGCTCTCAAAGGACTCGGCGATTCGCTCCATGTACTCTGCATCGCCTCCAATCTTCAACGTGTCGAGATATGCGTTGCTCCTGGCAAGCGGCCCGAGTGCAAACGCCAGCAACGAGTTATACGCCAGCCGCTGCGTGCTCTGTTCAATGCCAAACACGACCCCGAGGTATGCCACCATCTTGGCGAGCACCTGGTCGAGCTGGCGGTGCACCTTGACGAGCTGCTCGTACACGGGGCGCATCGACAGAGGCAGTGAATTACAATTGTCCAAAGCGTAATGGTTGAGGCCACGCCCCCTGCACAGCGGGGTCTCTGAAACCATCCCTTCCATGATGCCGTACAAATTCAACACATACGAGTTGAGCACGATCGAAGTCATTTTGAGACCGACTGCACATGCACACCATCATCGTCGGGTACTGTCAGCGGGGTCGCAAATACACGGAAACATACAGGGATGGGGTAAATGACATACCGTTGAAAGTCGAGGCCGCAAACGTTCCCAGCATGGGCACCATGTTGTCGGTCTGACACAGGATGCTGTACTGCCCATTGGATACGTCGGATGTGCTATGTGTCCACTGCGCATTTGCGCGGATCTGCTTAGTCTCCATGTTCAGGAAGTAGTGGAGCGTGCGGGACCTCATGGGGCGATCCGCCGGCCACGCGGTGCTATTGAGCCCGACCAGCCAGAGCAACTCCTCCACCGGACCCCTGCGCACGGAAATGACAACGTTGAGGTCGTCGATGTATACAATGTCTTCAATGTACAGGTTGACAGGTGAGCCGCTATTGACCTGTTGACAGTCGTCCTCCACGGACCAGAAGCGGTCGTTATTTTCAAACTTGATTTCTGTGGTGGTGTCGTATTGGCATGTGCGGACGTTTTGAGCATTGGCATCCCGGACGGTATCGAACCTGCCCCCCCGACACTTGTACATTGGCTGCGTGAAGAAGACCTGTGGTTTCTGATAACAGTTGATGCACGCAATTTCTGTGCACCCTGTAATCTTGGTCCACAGCACACAACCGCGCAGCAGGCAGCGGAATGGCAGTGGATTCGGATTGACGCCGTATACAATGCCAGTTCGAGTCTGGGCGGCGGGTGACCGCTTCATGATGACATCGTTGGACTCACCCGGGATGATAATGCCGCCGTGCTCAGACGGTTTGCTCGCATCGCTGGTACGAATGGACGGAATACTGGACATGCGGTTGATGATGCTGTATTGCGAGTGAATGTCGGATGTCAGACGGAACAGTGACGTGCTCAGCTGGCACACCGTCCCGTCAAGTTCGCACACTTGCACGAGGATGATGTCTCCGGCAAAAATAAAAGGCTGCGAGGCATGCAGTACAGTAGCACGCTGCAGGAAGGTCATTGTGGTGCCACTCGACGCGTCGTCGACACAGGCAGTATTGCTGTCCGTGCAAGAGTCTGCCGCAAGCGAGCGAATGGTAAGATCCGAAGCCGAAAACGACTCCGCCCCAGCGGTATTGGACGACTGTATGGTGCAATAGGTGGCGGTGAGGTCAGCGATACGCTGGAATTCCGAGGAAACAAGACAGGTGCTGGTGACGGGACTCGTGGACAAAGAAGATGGCGCATCCAAAGTTGCCGGGTCCGAAGGCGGCACAATGCGGTTGATCGGCATAGCCACACGTGTTTTTGCCATGTAGACGCCGTCGGCGAGTGAGCGCTTATTGTGCAACGTCATGGGTGTATTGCCAGCGCCCTTTTGGTGCAGCGCAACGCAGTATGGGAAACACGTCTGGTACTTGGAATCGCGAATGCACTCGGTGGGCTCTGCAGCGGCGTCCATGTTTTCGAGGGCCGAATACATGGGGCAGAGCGGCATCACGTACACGGCGGCGTCAATCGTGTTGCACTTACGAGGATCGGCCATGCATTCGCTGTAGATGTCATGATTGTACGAGGCTGCACCCGTGCTGCTCTGTTTCGACACGTCAAATACCTGTGCCGGAAAACGCACTGACTGCACTGAGATGCGGAGGTAGCGGCATGTCAGCAGCCGACCCGTGGTCCCTCTCTCAAACAGCAGCGGAATCTGCGTCTGTGCCACTTGCAGTCGGTGCGCAGGGTCGAAAAAGGCGGGAAAGAGCGCAACGTTGCACACGATCGAGACGCCGTGCCCTCCCTCCTCGCCGTCGATGCACTTGCACCCGAGAATGCCCGTGCGGGTGTCCCCGTTGTCGTCGGTCTCGAGCAGCGAGCCGGCAAAATCAATGGCGGCTATGCCGTTTGTGACGTCCACACTGTCTGTAAAAGCATCCTGCACGCGCACCGCCGGCTGGTTGGTGTTTTTGCTGGTGTAAACTACACTATTGCCGTCGGTGGCGGCGAGCAGCGACGAAGTACATGATAGCAGTCGTGTTGCGCGATCCGCAAACATGGCGTCCGTCAGGAGCGTGTCTACATTGTGTCCGTTCGCACGGCAACGGTCGACAATGTCGGCGTCTCGGTCCATGAAAAATGACAGGAGCATCATATGTGCAATGTTCAGCCAATTGTCCACCATCAGGCCGGCACTCTCGGTGATGCGCTCCACATATCGGAACATCGGATACAAGTCGGGCGTGCAGAGCGTTGTGGAGAGAGAGAGCGCAAATGCCGCCCGGCAGCGAGTATGCGTCACCTGTCCTGTGTAGTAGACCCCGAGCATCAGGTTCAAAGTGTTTTGCACTATCCTGCTCATGTGCCGATCGTACAACGGGTAAAGCACGAGGGCGCTGATGGACGCCAGCGACGGACAGAGGGAGGTGGACAGCGAATGCGCTGTGGTGGCAATTTTCTGCCCTACCATGACAGCCGGTGCCAGGTCCAGGTCGAGATAATCAAAATCAAAACATCGGTGCTGCAACCCCGTCGTCCGCGTTGGATTCAGCTGCATCTCTATTAGGTCCTGCACAATGGTCTTTTGCGAGCATTCGTTGAAATTGACGAGCATCCAAGACACCACGGTGCGCGTGAGGGTGACGAAAAGGGTGCCAATTTCCTGCACAATCGTCGTGATCTGGCTGCGGTTGCGGTCGTTGTCCACCAGCAGACGCAGGATGTCGGCGTAGCTGTTGGCAATGGTTTCGATGGTCCAGTTGTACAGAGGAGTGAAAATCTCAAAGGTAATCCTGAAAATCCATGCCATCTTCCGGATCATTGAGATCGCATTCGTCTCCACGACGAAGCGATTGTACGCCATCACCATGATAGGCATTGCCGTATCCAGGTTTGCGTTCAGAATACTCATCAGAACAATAAACACCAGCACGGGCAACAAGAGGTAGACGGTTCGAACCACCATGACCACGATCTGGACGAGAAACCCCGACACCGATTGTACCACCCCCGCCACGACGTCGACGACAAACGCAACAATCGGATTATTGGGCGTGCCCGTTTTGGCGGACTTGTTCTTGTTGAAAAACACATACACGGGCATGGTCAAGGTCAGGGTCAGCAGGTGGACAAAACCAGACATCAGGTAGAATACGGCGTATATGGCACATGCGGTGCACACGAGCCTTTCCGAACTTGTTTCCGCCGTCATTCTGGCTGCCCTTTACGCTGACTCTGCCGTCTACATATATACTACTGGCAACTCGGTGGATGTCTGGCACAGCGCGGGGCGCATAACAAAGAGCATTTTACAATGTGTGCGCTAGATGCTTCTTTATTCGAGACTCGTAAAATATGGCCACCGTTGACACGCCTGGCGCACAGACCCACTACGCATGACTGCATCACTAGTCAGCAAGCACTGTGTCGTGGTCTCTTTTTAATCCTGCTTGGTGACGACGGCAAGTATCGTCATGCGCCTCGTGGTCGAGTGTGGGAAATGGGCCGAATCGGTAGTTGGTCCACGCATCTACCACACCTCGCAACTCGATGTCCAAAAACAGTTTCGCGGCGACATGGGCCGCCGACACCACCGCATACTCTTCGTTTGTGCGGGAAAACTGTGCGTTGCTCTGTTGCATGATTTTTTGAGCGTGACACGCTTGCACTTCCACCACACACATTTCGAACACGTTAGCATTACGGCACCTCGGTGCATGAGCCATGGCGTCAACAATATGAGAATAACACTTGAACGATGGGAGATCGTCCTCCACACCCGATTGGGTTCTCGACGCAACCGCCTGCACGCGCGCAAGTGCCAACTTCAAGCTAGCGGTATCAATGTACAACGACATGATCTCGCATTGTGGAATCTCGGCGGCCACGCCAGGTGCACCAATGTCCATTTCCGTCGAGTCGCTTGTTGTCGGCGTCACACCCCATGCCGAACCGAACAGAAACAAGTATTCGTCGCTGTCGACGCGTCGCGCCAGCTCAATATGCACGATTTTGAGAAAGGTGTTGGAGCGGACTTGGAAAATGATTTGCATTATCGTGACACTACCATCCTCGGTTGCATAATTCTCTGGCACATAGATGTCGCGAAACATGTGCAGCAGCACCCTGACGATTTCGAGGTTAGCCGACGAAGCCCCTTCGATGTTTGTGCAGGTGACGACATGTCGCTTCAAGTGGTTAATACGATGATCAGCGCGACTATGAGGCGTCCGGTCATTGCGCAACATGCTGGCAGAAGCAGGCCACGTGCCACTGAGACCTTGCTTGCACTGTGATTGCACCACATCTTCTATATAGCTGTGTCGTTGCGTTCGGGGCGGTGTAGAGCACTATTTCCGGAGCAGTAAGGCAACCACCGTGAACGACACACCGGGGACGCCAAAAAAAAAAAATTGCAACACAGCACGCACGGCTCAAACCACGTGCACAACTGTAGCACGAGACTGTGTGGAATGAGTGTACGAATCGCGTGCACTGCGAAGGTGGACAGTGTGACACGGCGGAAAATCGACGAATGGTGGATGCGATGGCATCTAACGTTTATGTATCCGCCCATGTACAAGGGACACCAGCACGTGTGGAGCACCATCAACACAGAGTGCGTGGGCTGCACACTGTGTGGTGTGGTGCACGCTTGCGGCAATTCGAACAACATCGTGCCATGTGCCATAGAACAACAAGATGACAGTAGCCTCGTGTGCACATACACAGGCATTGTGGTGAACCGTACGTCATTTTACGACCCAGAGTCGTCTATAGCGGACTACAACGCCGGATACTTTCAGATGCACGTCGATACCCACCCGCAACTTCACACGGCGCGACAAACGTCGCTGCAGCACAAGATTGAGGTGCTCGACACCATCACCGCAAACATGATTCATTTGTTGTTTTACTCGGAAAATGCACGGGATGCACGAGACACTGAGCGGGTGCGTTTCAATCGCAAATTGTCGAGCGTGTTCGCGGCGCACGCCTCGCGTACGAAAAATTCATTTGCGCAGTGCAATATAGCCATCGGCATTGAAGCGTGCGTTTCCAGCGTCGTCTCTTACAGGCGTCCCGTGGATGCACAGGACCTCCCTCCCCCGCGACACCTGCTGAGCCTACAACGTGTCATTGTGTCGCTTCTCAGCCGCGTAGAGCTTCCGCGACAATTCATCTACAGCGAGCACAATGAAAAGATGAAGAACCTGGTAATTTCCCTGCTGTATATTTCGAGCGATGGCATCAGCTTTGATGGGCATGTATACCTTCCCAAATTCCCCGGATTGAAGATGATTCTGCCGCTGGAACTCGTGCTCTCCAAGTGTTTCGGCATCCAGCCCAAGATCGTCACCGACGGCGAAAATGTCATCAAAATGAGCATCAAAAACTCCAAAAAACAGAGCCTGTATACGTACGACGGCGCCCGATCGTGCTTGCTGCCCTCGGCGGCACAATGCGAATTTGCCACCACACGCGTCTGCACCTGCCGGGCTCCTGCTGAGGCCAACGACATGTGCCTCCACCTCCCGCATGGCCCTGCGTGCAGCGCAAAAGCCCGTCCCAAGCCGGCAGCGTCCGCGACGTCCACCAAAAAACGTAGACAGCAAATTCAACCGCAACAGCAGGGCGCCAGCAATCGCGATTGATACCGGTGCTAAGGACCGGGCCCTCTTTTTGCCAGCGCGCTCTTGCCGATGCTGCGCTTGACAAGGTCGCGTGGAAGTCTGGGTCGCGCAATGTTGAAAGGGAGCGGGGCCTTTGCAATGTCCTTCTTTACCGTGACGGCGGCGTTGGGGCCTGGTGATTTCACGGTTCTCGCCGGCATAGAATGAAAGTCCGTGTGTACGTGGCCTGGTATGTTCTGGTACATATATATATACATACACACGTCGCACCCGTAAGACACGCAATCCGCCCAGGTGGCACGCGACTTTGTTTATTAAAAACACTTGTACCCCCTGTTCCAGCTACAAAAGGGGTGTTTTTTGACTGTCTTGTGCCTGTACTTTTGCCTCGTTTTGTATGTGTTTTCGCCGAATGTACACCATCGTCAGCAAAATCACCGTACTGTTCAGCAGACCGTATACAATAATAATAATGTCGTGACTGAGGATGCCGTACAGCACCAGACACAGGTCGCTGAAGATGGAGAAGAAAAATGACACCGGAATGTGAAAGACAGCGCCCTCGTTCGAGCACAGGTACGACGGATACATTTCTTTCGTTTGTTTGATGTTGCCAATGATGGTAAAAATCATGCCGACCATTCCCAGTACAGCAATGTAGGGAAACAGGTTTGGTGCGACCGTGTGACTTCCAAAATTTTTCGCGTGTAAATGGTTGTGGAAGCCCATGCCTCGCGGACAGCGCCAGCGCTGGCAGTTACTGTGCTGGTGTCAAGCCAAGACATGCATTTATATACAGGGCTGTCCTCTGTATACATGTGCGAGCAAGGCGCAGTGCAAGCGAGCCAGAAGAACAACCGCGGCGCCGCGCGAGCCTGCCACCTCATGTGCGGTAGCCTTTTTTCACACGTAATCGACATTTGTGCACTGGTTGTGCCGGAACGCCTGCTGGATTTGTGTAAACTCCACCGGGTCGGTAATTACGGCGTGTTTTGCCGCGGAATGGGAGCGAGAACAGGTCTTATATGTTGTGTCTTTCCGGCGCCAGTACAAGGTGGCTGCCATTTTTATTAGCCTCCTGCGAGCAAGTACTTGCGGAGTCGATAGCTCAAAATCGAGAACGTTGATGCCCGTTGCGGCAGTGATGTCAAACGATATGTCCTCCAGCAGAAACATATGGAAATGCTCAAACTCAATTCTCGCATGTGTATTGTTGAACATGATGAGGTCATTGCCATTCAGGAACATTTTCCCACACTCACTTCCTGCCAGACAGTGAGACGCGGTGACAGGAACACCCGCAAAGACCAACATGACAGTGATGCTGAAACTTGCCCCGCTGGACGGCTCAAAGATGCGGAGCTCGGTCTTTTGCGCCCCCACAGCATGACATGCAAGAGGAGTACCGGAAGGAGCGACGGAAAAAGCCATTCCATGGTGTCCTGCCGACACGAGTGAATGGTTTTTGTCCAGTGCCATGTAGATCGTACCTGTCTGCTGAATTCTGTTACCGTATGCCAACCAATCGTTGGCCCCGTCGTGCATCTCTCCGTTCCAGTCGCTCATAATAATATTGTCACGAAAGCTGATCTTCAGCAGCGCCATTTGCATGAATATGCGGAAGAATAGATCCTTGAAGCTGATGTATATTGGCGTCCCGGCGTTGCGCTTCGTTAAGAAGCCGGCTTCAAGTTCTTCGAAACCCGTCATCCCCGAAAACATTCTGGTCTGCTGAAAATTTACGTCCAGGCTCTGGAGATCATCCTGTCTCTGGCTCCAGGGTTGTTGGTTCATTCGCTGTTTCCACTGTAATTCCGTCACGAACATGTAAATAAAGCCTTCATTCCAGTCTTGCCCGCGGTTCTTGTCCTTTTTGGAAATCAACCCGAATTGGTCATCCTCAAAGGTTGACTGAAAGCCGTCCGTACGCACCTTGTCCAGACACAATGCTAAGACGCAAGTGGGAGGATGCTTGGGTAGTTTAGGGTCATATTCATAATACGTACACGGCGTGCACGACGAGAGCATGTGCATGCCTTGACGTATCACCGAGCACATTTCACAATCCCGACACGAAAACGCCCCGGTGTCGGCGTTTTGCACCACGCGCTGGTGGAAGGAACACCACGCACAATCGTGTCGGCTAATCGATGCCTGATTGGGCGTCGTTGTGTTACCGGGGCACGGTGTGCACGACGTGGCTCCTACCTCATCTTGGTATGTGCCGACCTCACAGGCAACACACGGGGGGTTGGCCAACGTTTGACGATAACCCGGCACACACCTGGAAGTGCCAGTGTTTTCGTCCCATTCCGTGTGCTTGGTGCCGTCGGACGCGTCGCAAGACCGGCGTGACACATGGTTGTTGATGTTTTTGTTCACGGGACAGAACCTGCAGCTGCGTATCTGTCCGTCAAAATACATGCGAGGATTCGCGACGGTCGCGCACGCCGGTGCTTCGTTTTCCCTTATTGCGTCGCGAAAAAGAGAACAACCACACCCCGGGCACAGTGGGTTGGCATGGGCGTTATTGCTCAGCAACACCACCGGCGTCTGCTGGCACATGTTCTTGAAGGTGGACTCCTGCGTGGACGACGTAAAAAGCGACAGACCCAGCATTTCTGCTGTGATTCGATCGCAGTAGCCCGAATCCAGTATCGAACACGGCGAACACGCCACCGGGACTTGAGTGGTGTCAAGAAAGGTGCCTGGTGCACACATTTCGCAACGCTTTGTGTTCACCCAATACTCGTACCATTTACACGGTGTACACCGGTCCGATGCTGGTGACGGTGCAATACCGCCGTCTTGCGCCGATAAAGCACTGCGTACCGCTTGGCAGGTGGAACACCGAGATTGCGAATTACTCTGCTTGTACTTGCCTGCGGGACACTGTGTGCACGCAAAGGTGCTGAGGCTTTCGTGTCCTCCGTCCGGACACGTCGTGCATACTGAAGCACCATGACCGGGTGCATAGAGCCCCTTGTGAGATTCACAGTCGGCACACTGCAATCCCCCGTGTCCCGCCATGATTTTGCCAGGCACGCAGGGTGCACACTGTGAGGCAGCAGAGCCTGGCGATACGTTACCAGGTTCACATGTTTTGCACGTGCTTTGCTGGGCCAAATTCTGGAATGTTCCCGCCACACAGTCGGTGCACACCGATCTCCCGTTTCCCGCGCTGATTTTGCCAGCCACGCAGTTGTCACACGCTGTAGCAGCAGGGCCTGGCGATACGGTACCAGAGGCACATTGTTTGCACGAGTTTTGCTTGGCCAAATTCTGGAAATTTCCAGCCACACAGTTGGTGCACACGTGATTACCTGGACCAGCGCTGAAAGTACCAATTTTACACTCAGCGCACAAAATGCTTCCAACCGTGTTTGTCGCGTTCCCTTCTGCGCATGACTGGCCTACTGACATGCCCGCCTCTGGACACTGAGTGCCTTTTGGACAGTCCTGGCAAGTGCCGGCGGTCCCTGCACCCACGGCGGCGGAAAATTTCCCAGCTGCGCACTTGATGCAGTCAGTCTCGGCGGTCGCTCCCTGTGCCACCCGATACTTGCCTATGCCACATGACAAACACAAAAGTTGTTCTGCCTGCTTGTACTGTCCAGCTGGACATGGCGTGCAACCGGATGCACCCGCCAATCGCTGACTGCCAGCTGGACAAATGTTGCAAGTCGTACCTACCTTGACAGTACCGGGACCACAAATCTGGCAGACGTTATTCGGGGGCACGATGACGTGATCTGCAATGCATTGGCATGCGGCGAGGCTAGTGGATCCCGCCGGCGACCCGGAGTTTTGCGGACACGGCACACAGGAGGACGAATCTCGCTCGATTCCATTCAGCACTCCATCGCACAGGATTTTATATTGGTTTTCGAGACACACGATTGTGTCTGTGCACGCTTGACATTGAGCGTCAACGAGTTGGGATCCATCACAGCGTGCTCGGAAAAACCCAATTCCACATATATCCGTCCTGCAGAGCGGACAAGTGTCGATTTTTTGTCCTGTTGTGCATGTTTTCCTGTATGTACCCGCGCCACATTTTGGGTCGCCGCATATTGTGCAACTGGCTGTGTCCGATTGGTCTGTCAGGGGGTTGCAAGGTGTAAAAAATTCGCCGTGGCCACAGACTGTGAGAAGACAATTCACACAATCATTTCGCCCCTGGGCTATACCTCCGGCTGAACACAATTTCTTCCACCGATTGCCAGTGCACGTAGCTTCCAGACAATCCATACAGCCACTGTCATCCTCAAACTTAGCGGTGTCGCATGCCTTCCACCATTTCCCAGGCGTCACAGCACATAAGGCTGGTCTGGCGTTACACGCGATGCACTGGTGGTCTGTTTCAGAGCCTGTACACATACGCTTCCTGTTATTGGCAGTGCATGCGGCCCCTGCTCCGCACGTTTCACAAGTCGAATCTACCTTGCCTCCAGCCGGGCACGATGTTCTGTATTGACCGGCAGCGCACGCAGTCGTACTACATGCGTGACAGGCAAAGTGATCTTTTTGGCATAACCCGTAAATTCTATCTCCACACTCTCTATCCCTCCACTTTCCATTAGTATTCATGCTGAAGCAATGCTCGTCCCGTGTCCAACAGAAACTCTTGGGTTCACCTGAATCCCATGGGTCAGTGCCGTGTATATGTGGGTCTTTCGCAAAATGCATCCAATTCCATCGGGCCCAGTATCGTCTCCACACGCCAATACCGTCCGAACACTCCCAATCTCTTGCTTGAACTCTCTGGCCCGACAACCACGTTTCTTTTTCGGCAGAGTTGGCTTTTCGCCATGTTTGTAAAGCATCGTTCTGAGCAATACTTGTTGGAAGCAACATGACACCTTGTTGGTCAAAGCAATGTAGATGAGCGTCGTTGTAGTCCTTCGTATCACCCGTCAGTGCACCAACACACGCAGGGTAGTCTTCCGCGAATTTCCATGTTGTTGTGTCATCACATTTCATACCAACGTGGTTGAACGTGCCTGCGGGACAGTCATTACCACTTACAACCGACCGAACGCAACAAAATAACAAAATAACACACAACGATGGCAAAGCTTGCATGGCAAAAAAAATCACCGCCGTATTTCCAAACACATTCAGCTTTATATACACACCAGTGCACTTTTATTATTTTGTTGTATTCTTTTCCTTCACTCATAACCCCCTGCAAATACAGACATTGCATGTATAAACCCATAAAATTTCCTGCATGAACAGAGAGAAGCGACGAAAACAATTATCGCACGAAAATTGCCAAACCTCCAGTGGCATCCAAACTACCGCAGAGTGCAAGTGCATTGCCGACATTGACGGCCAACGCAGATACGTACGTGCTGGTGCTGATTCACGCGGGTGCCACCTATGACACGTGCTGATTGTAGCAAACCTACTACAATTACGCCGCAAATGTGTCCTGGTACATTTGCCGCTCTGTTGCTTCACCACACTTGCAAAACACAGCGCATTTGAACTTTTATTTGTAACACACAATCCACATCTAATCTGTAGTGTAATTGACGACAAACTTGACGAGCGACATGTCGGGCAAAGCGACAAGGCCGGTGCCCAGACGGTTGGCCGGAACCATGTGAGTCTCGAGGAAACGAGTAAAGTCGTCGACGAGCTTGTCGAAGCGCTCGTCGTCCTCATCCAGCAGACCACAGAAGGCCTCCGACGTGACAGACTCAAAGTACTGCTGCTTCTCGGAGAGGAGCTTCTTGAAGGTCTTGTACACCGACTTGGTCAGTCCAGGACCCACCACGATTTTGATGTAGTAGGTCGACAACTCATTGGGGCCCTCCGTGCCGTCGGTGAGCAGCAGAACCATGGCATCTGGAGCGTGCTTGGCATCCACGGTGTCGACTGCCATCCTCTTGGCGTCACTACCCTCCATTCGCATGGTTTTGCGGCTAGGCGTGGACATAATGCGTGTCAATTTGTGAATGACAAATATCAAGTTCTTGAGTGATATTTATACACCTTTTCATGAAAAATTGCCCGAAATAACAATACCCCCTTTCGGGCGATTCTTGAATATCTACGCGCGTCGACACAAAATACCCCGCATTGCCGACATTGCCGACCGCGACCGAACGGCAACACCGCCTTGTTTGGGGTGCTGCCGGGTTGATTCATCGGACGAAAAAAGAGTGCACAGCAGGGAGAAACAATTGTTAAGTTGTCTATTTTCCAATCACGCCGAAAGATAGCAGCATAGCGAGCCAAGACGCTGTGCGAAGGTGTTCATTATGTATTCGCCCTGTTATCATTCGTGCGACAAGTCGGTAAGGAGGAGTGCGGTTTGTGCGTGCACGCCGTTTTCATCTGAGGATGTAATTCTCATGTCATGTTGACCAGAATACGCGTTGCCAGTGTTTTGCACGAATCCGGCGTGCTTGTGTTGTGGTGGCATGTCGACACCGTAAATGCACCCAAAGTAGACAAAACTTACGGCTATGATGTAGACGAGGACAAAAAACAAGGATGCCATACCGCCAATCCAGACCGCCGCGACGACGATTGTGAGGGCAAAAGCCGTGGCAGTGATGCACCCGTCTTGTTGCCATGTGCTTGAATTCCGATTCTGTGTGCTGAATGCAAAATACACCAAGACGCCGAATAAGAGCACGGCGCAGAAGGACCAGGCCAACCCTAGTTGCACGGCATGCCACGGCAGCATGTGGTCGCTGAAAATCGCACAGTTGTCACGGAAGATGCTTTCGAAAATCGGCAACATGCACACCACGTCCGCCCTTTTCTCAAAGTCGGCAAAGTTGCACTGACTCCGCGGGTAACACTTGATTTGGTCCAGCAGACAAGCACACTCGTCGTCCATGAAGCCGTTGCGGTGGATGCGGCACGAGCGGCTGCGGAAATCGTGGTGGTTGCTGCAACGTCGCTCCAGCGCTCCAGGCAAGTGCGCTGCGATGCAAAAGACATTACAAAACCCACAGCAAATGCTCAGGAAAAACAAGGACGACAGGTGCGACATGTGGTGATGCGACTGGTGACAAGTGCGTCGATGCGTCTGCACAACAACATACTGGCAGCGCCAAACAATACCCTTATATACCGCCCGAGCACTGTCGGGGTGTGCTTGTCGCGTGCTTCGATTTCTTGCTGTCTTTCGCAAAAATAGCACCACCCCTGCCATAAAAAACACGAGGGTGCACGCAAGCTCGTAACAAATGCCACCTCAAATGTCACCATGCATGGCCATAGCCGTGGGACACATTGAATTAGTTATGCAACGCATAGACGACACGCTGAATCCGCAGGGTAGCCTCAAGGAGGAAGTGTCGGCACTGCGCGATGTGTATCTGGACCGCAAGAATATTTTGCTCGAGATCGACGCCAAACACACTGCTCTACGGCATCAGAAACGATTGGTTGCGAGGGAGGGCGCTGCTCGCCGCGTGCGGATTCCAAGGACTGCACGGCCGGCTGCCTGTGCCACAAAAAGTGTGACTGTGAATGCGGACAACGACATGGGTGCAAAGGGGGTTAGTGCGGTTCCCGCCGCCGGCACCATACCGACTTGCCCCGTCAAGGAAACGATTTGTGCGGCGACGGACCCGATTGAGTCATAGAAATAGATTCTTTCACACTGGACATCAATTTATGAAGTTTATAAATACAAATGAAAAAGAGTTTAACACAAAATCAAGAAACGACATTGTCCACGCATGCATTTTCAATCTGTCGTTTAAGGAGCTTTCGTCTGTTTCGGGTCGAGAGCGCACGTAAAGGTAATGATTGTATGTAGCCTGGCAGTCGTTGTTTGGAGTGTAGTCTCAAATAGTGTGGTACAGAGACCCAACTAAAAGACCGTAGTGTATATAAGCAATGCGAGCGCTAAAGTGTGTGAGGGTAGTAACGGAACTGGAATTTCTGGTCTAGTCGTGCCATGGCAGACGAGAATGGCAACGACAAAATTGTTTTCCCCTGGCATGAGGATGATGACTACGAAGGTATTGATATGAACTACGATGGTAATGATGGAGCGGCCGGTGTCGGCGGTGGAGCTGGTGGCCGAGGCGGCGGTGGCGAGGGTGGCCGAGGCGGCGGTGGCGAGGGTGGCCGAGGCGGCGGTGACGGCGGTGGCCATGGCAATGTGGATGATTACGAGTTTCCGTATAATTACCGCTTGGATGCAGATTATGGCATCGGTGAACGCGAAAAAGAGACCCTGATTGATTATCGAGTATTGCGTCCAGGGTGGGAGCACATGCCGGTGGGTGTTGACTACTTTTCTAGTATCATCTTTTCGGCTCAATCCACCGACCCGAAAAATTGTGGCGGTGATGAGTCAGCAGCTGTGCTGTCCCGTGCATTTGGGGTTTGTGTGAATCACGCCCGGTTCCAGGGGTTGTCGCAACGAGTGGTCTGCAGTCACTCTGAGGTACTGAGGCGCATCGCATTCACAAGCAATCTCTCTGTGCTCGAGGTGACTCGTGTGCAAAACATGGCGAGGTCTATGCTGTACGACGCTTTTGGGTCAGCATATAATATTGAAGCTACAGCCATGACAGCATACCACGGCACAGACCGCGCCACCGCCATGACGATTGCACGCAGGGGGTTTAGGGGGGCCTGTAGCAAACGGTCGTTGTTTGGAAAGGGTACTTATGTTTCAACAAACATATGGGAAGCCCTCGCGTATGCCCAACCCAGTGCGGACGGTTCGCAGACATTTTTAGTGGTGGATCTCATGACTGGACCCATTATTATTGGGTCGCAGGACCTGGTGGACTTTGGGCAGGATGCCGCCGGCAACCAAGTTTTGACCACCACAAATGTCGAAAACACAATATTGTGCGCATCATACACCGACCAAATGCTCGCAACGTACGTGGTGACAATACGCTTCAACGTAGAAACTCCGAATAACGGTCTACAGGAACAGACAGTCAGGATATACCATGATGCGATTTGGTCACAATACCTGCGGACTAGAGCCAAAATCAGGGCTGCCGGCGGTGCTGCTGGTGGCGGCGGTGCTGCTGGTGGCGGCGCTCCGCTTGCGTCAGCACCTATTGTGCAAGCTCCGCCCCCCAGAGCACCTCCTGTCGTGCTAGTTCCGCGCCCCAGAGCTCCTCGTATTCCGCTGGTCCCGGGCCCCACAGCAAAAGATGCCACTGTGCGTCACCGTACCGCGTCGAATGGTTTCGCGTTGAGAGACAGGGTACGAATCCTGAACTCGTCTCCGTTGTTCCAGTTCTGCGATGGAAAAGAAGGCACTATTAGCGCCATCATCAAGGACCGCAGGGTCTATTTTTGCGTGCAAGTCGACGGCGGCGGCGACATTGGACTTGACATCCAAGCACGTAACCTTGCACACTTTGGCCCCTCCACAGTTCCCCATATTTCGGAATCGTGGTTGCGGTGCTTGAAAACTCAAATTGAAAAAATTTAGACTTTATGCAGCAAGCCGACCGACCGCCCGCGGCTGTGACTGGGTCTGTAACATTGAAGTGGTGCCGTGTATATCTCTCTCTCTATCTGTGTATTTCTCTCTCTATATGTCTCTTTCTCTCTCCTGGCTGTGTGTTGTTTTGGGGTCTTTAACACAACACGAAGGGTGACAAACTTGTCTATCTGGCACGTCTGGTGCGCGTTCTAACAAGTGTGCTGCCAACAAGAAGTCTTGGGGAGGGTCGTAAGGACTAGTATGAAGCTCCTCCCAGTACGCAACCCGTGCCACAGGAATGCCGTGAGGACCAATCTGTGGTCCGTCTATTAAATATACAATGTCGCCCGCTTTATAGTAATGCCACTTGTTGCATGCAAAGTCATTCACATGTGCGGTCAGACGCAAAGCGTTGTTCATTCTCCAAGGTCCTTGCATCGTAGGAGTCTGTGCATTCGTCGTGTTGTTTATATACAAATAAACCCGTTTGTCTTCGTCGAGCGATTGCAGCTTCCTGCATCAGAATAATGCGCCCACTCCCCCCCTCCCCCCCCCCCCCCCCCCCCCCCCCCCCCCCCCACAACAACCCCACACCCCCCAACACCC
>Ga0105050_10003255_pt1 | contig 22647 bp, 14 predicted proteins | sample FRY01_FD_78088 | JGI IMG/M metagenome (GOLD analysis project Ga0105050, IMG submission 78088) | Freshwater microbial communities from Lake Fryxell liftoff mats and glacier meltwater in Antarctica - FRY-01 | ecosystem: Environmental > Aquatic > Freshwater > Ice > Glacier meltwater ...
CAACAAGACCAACAAGACCAACAAGATCGACAAACAAGCCAAGATGAACGAGATGAACAATATTATAAAGATCACGAAGAGATAAAAAAGTAAAAATATCAAGAATATCAAGAATATTAATAATATAGATAAGAGAAATGATACTAAAATCGTAATAAGTATTAAATACGTTATAGAATAAAGAAGGAAAATCATAAACAAAGTAAAAGATAGAACTTAACCATAATGTTCTCATTATAGGAGTAGAGATATGAAGCTGTATTCGAATTACATTCCAACGGGAAACGGAAAAACGCTTGATGATATTGTTGCTGCTTATAAGCAGCGCAAGCAAGCCAACGCAGAAGGAGCAGTCGTAAAAACTGCTGCTTCAGAATCAGATGAAGGCCCAAGTAGCGGTCAGCTTGATCCTGAACCGTTACACCAGAAGGGTGAGTCAACCCCAAAGCCTCATAAGTCTGAAGGTAAGGGAGATAAGCCAAAAGCCAAAGTAGAAGGCGATGATAAGGAAGCTGCTCAAAAAGGTAAAACTAAGGCAGCTGCCGGTATAGATAACTTTGGCGATAAAAAAGCTGAACCTTTTGGTAAGAAAAAAGACGACGGCAAATCTGATAAAGAAGACGACAAAGAAGATAGCAAGAAAGACGACAAAAAAGACAAGGACGTTAAGGCTCAAGCCAAAGGTAAAACCAAGGTAGCTGAAGATAAAGATGAGGCTGATTCCAGCGGCCAGCCTGAATGGGAAGGCAAGAAGGAAAATGTCAACTGCCCTAAAGAAGAAGATGAAAAGGCTTGTACTGCTGCCGTTGCTACTAAAGGTCGTTTTGTTCGTTTCGCCAACTTGGACGATAAGAGCAAGACTTGGTTGCGCAGTTTTTGGCGTAATCTGTATCCAGCAGAATTTGTCGAAGCCATGCTGTCAGATAAGTAATCAATTTTGTTCTTACCAGGAGGTTGAGTAATGGCGATTGTTCCAAGCGGCAAGCGCAGATTAATGGTCGCGCAGACTATGGCAACGCCAGAGTACGGTATTGGAGAAGATTTTGGTTCTCCAGGATCGACCCCGGCTGAGTCTGTAGTTGCGCCGCAAAATCCACAAGAAGCGCAAAATATACAAGACCCACAAGACCCTACTCAAGATCAAGAACCTGGAAATAAGATTACTAATGAGACTCCTGAACCTGCTAAAAACGGGGAACAGGCATCTTTGCGAAAGTTTATTTTAAGCTTCTATGCAGATGTGATGAATTTTCCTCCTCGTTCTGTAATGAAACACAAAGAAGATATTGTCGTTCGTGATATTGATGCTGAAGGGCAAAGCTCGATTTCTATTATTATCCCTAATGAATACTATGGTTCAGGTAATGAGTTTGATCGAGATGACGTAGCACGTTTCGCTAATACTATCAAAGAAAAATTCGATCTATTTTTTATGGGAGCGAAAGACGATGGCAAGGTTTGGAAATTCGAATTCACGTCACGAGAGCCTGAAAACCAGCTAGATGCCGAAGAAATGGAAGAAGACCCACTTGCGTCTTTTCTAGGACAGGGTAGCGGCGATGTCGATGACAAATCAAAAAAACCACGCAGTAAGGCGAGAACAGCAAGTCGAAGTATGCATGAGCTAGTAAAATACAGCCGTAATGAATTGCTGGAACGTCTTATGGGACAAACAAAAAATAAGGGTTAATAATATGAGAGTTCATAAAGCATCAGATTATGATAAGATTGGATTCCTGGGAGATCAGGAACAACAGAAGAAAGAGCAAAAAAAAGCCGGTAAACAACGTCGTGGTTTTGAGACGACTCAACCCAAGAAGTTTGATGAGATAGGCACAACAGGCTCTATGCATCGTTCGTCGGTCATGTCGGCTGGACGTTCTGCTATCGCAGATAATTCGGCTACTCCTGTTCATCGTAGTAATCAAACTCAAAATTCTATTCTTAATCCGAATCGCTTAGAGGAACTATCTCAACAACCACGTTCTGATGAGCAATCTAAAGCAATTAAGGCAGAACAAAAAGCAATGCATAATCGACAGGGATCACAGTTGGTTGATGAAATGATAAAAAGCTTGAAGGGCGTCGATACTCGTAAAGCGTCATCTGTTTCTGCGTTGTCATCTTCCGTCGAACCGGATAGAAGAAAATCCCCAACAAGAGCAGTTAGTATGTTTGGTGATAATAAGGATTTTGAGACAGTTCCAGATAAAACCGCTGGCGAAAAGATTGTTGACTCAAATAAACAGCGTCGAGGACAAAAAGATGATTCTTGGAAAAAGTTATCTCGTCCAGTAACGGCTAATTCTCTGACAGAAAGATTTTTGGAACAATTGGTTAAAAAACAAGAGGAGAAGTAATAGGCGGTGGCTCTGCGAAAGAAACAAGATTTGGCGGCAAATCCCCAGCAAACAATGCAAGCATTGTGGGATGCATTCTCTGCGGGTGTGCAGAATGTTCCAGTAGCTATGCAAGACAATCCAGAACTATCAGGACAATGGCTGCAATCTGCAAAGGATATGATGACCAATACAGTAAATCCTAAAGTGCCTCAAATAACCGCTTTGATAGATCAGCAACTATTGGCTTTGAACTCAGGACAGCAAGCACAACAAAATGTAACAGAAACTCCACAAGATGCAGTTAATAGTGCTAACGAAGCTCCAGGAATGATCCCGCAACCAGTTTTACAACAAGCAGCTCAGAGGTCAGCAATAAACATGAATAATAAGAAATCATTTAATCTTAAAAGGACTAAGAGAGCACAAGCCGTTGACCAGATGGGAGGTCAACCATTTGATGCTTTTGATGTTCCTGAGTCTGGACAAGATACAGAAATGATCGCTGATCCTATGGATAGTGAATTGGACTTTGGCGCTGAATTAGAACCCGGTAACGAGAAGTTTGAAGCTCCATCTGAAATTGTTGAGTTTATAACCAGTCAACCGGATGCCGAAGCAGCAAGAGATAGTCTTTTAGGTAAAGTCAATCCAGCTCATGGCGATTCTGTAGTAGATATTGTTAAGACTATTTTTGAAAATCCACAAGATCGAGCTGGTAATGAAGCCCTGGCAATTACTGTTTGGGAATATCTTAATCCTGAATCTAAAAATGAGAGTGGAGATATGGAAAGCACTATTACGGCTCCAAGAGAAAGTGTCGAGCCAATGATTAAGAAAATAGAATCCGATATTCGTAATCTTGCGATTAAGCACGCTCAGTCCTCAACGCAGACCAAGCAAAGCGGTAAGCAGGGCTTTAATCTGAAAAAGCATGCCCAACATCATACTGATAACAATGTTATCATGTGGGGACCAGGCGAAAAGAGATATGACCCGTTTTATCATCAGCCTGTATCTGATTGGCATATCGTTGAACGAAATAAAGGTTTCGGTCAAAATATCGATGATGTTTGGAATTTGGATTGGGAAGCCTTTTGGCGTGGGAATATTATGGATAAATATTCAAGACCATATCGTGATAGTAAAACCGGAGAATGGGTCGGCGGATATATCCAAAAACGTTTCGAAGTTGATAAAAATATTCCCGAAACAAATAATATGCAAATCAAACCAGGTCAACTTCGTCGCCCTATCCTCCCTGAATACGGGAATACCGAATCTCGCCTTCAAGCAATGAGAAGTAAAAATGATAAGGAATATGATTTCCAGAATACTTCTGAACCGACGAAATGGATCGACGCAACTACTACATCGACCTTTAAGAAGGTTGCTTCCGATGTAAAAAAAAAGCTGATTTAGCTCCAATTAAATCGCTTGAGCCACTGAAGCCGCTTCAAGATTTACCTCCACTAGGTATATCTCAAAATAGAAAACCACAATCAGCAAAAGCCGAAAGACACTGTTGGTCTTGCGGCGCTCAAATTGCAGGCGATGCTACTAGCTGTCAGTCTTGCGGGAACTCACAAAAAGGACATTCTCCCATTAAAGGTTTATGCGATAAAAAAGTTCCTGATAAAAAATTGACAGCTGCTTCTAAAATAGAAAAAGAACGTAGAATTAAAAATGAGAAAAGAGAAGAATTTCTTGACACAGAACCAGAAGAATTCGAACAAATGACTCCAACACCTATGATTCCATCTCGTCAACGTCACAGGCAACGTCGTACATTGCCATCTGATGAGCATTTAAGCCCTTTGTCGGTTTCTCCCGATCAATATAGAGAAGATGTTGCCGATGCCGCTGATTCTCTAGGCATTGACGGCTGATGTTTATTATCGGGAGATAAGATATGCCATTAAAGTTTAATTTACCAGATGATAGTCCGCAGAATAAGCGCCGCTTAGTGGCTGCATCTGGCGGTCATTCTCAAGGAACAACAAACGGTCAGCAGGGACCAGCGTTTCGTAGCTATGCAAATACCGGCACATTTACTCATTCAATAACTAAATCAGCACAAATGATGGGTTCGGCTGCAAATGCGATCTTTACTCAACCTGCATTTTTCTCTCCATTACATACTCCTCAAAATTGGCAGATCGCTTCTAAGAGAAGAGAAATGTATCAATGGAGTTTTGTAAGTCCATGTAATTTGATACTTTACGACGGTTCTATTAAGGATATAAAGACAATATATGAAGATGTCTATGGAAATATTGAGGGAGTTTTTGATATCGAAGGGATGGTTGTTGTTCAGGACGGATTTGGAGATATGCGTTCTCCGAATAAAATTTCTAAAAGAAAAGTTCATAAGATAATTAATACAATAGATTCTACGGGATTACCTGAACCTCTTGTTGTTACTCACGATCATAAGTGCAGAGTTATCAAAAAGGAAGATATTCGCTGTAAATATCATCGTAGTAAAAATTGTATTTCAGGAGTATGTTCTCCTACATGCGAAAGAAATAATTGTAGTAAATTTAAAGATGTAGACTATAAAGTGTCTGAATTAAATGCTGAAGATATAGAAGTGGGTGATTATGTTTTAATTCCATTTCCTACTGAAATTAAAAATGGAATTATAGATACTGTGTCAAAAGCGAGGTTTGCAGGACATCTAGCGGCAGATGGTTCTGTTTCTGAGAGCAGTAAAAGCGTAAGAGTGTGTGCTGCTGATAATGAAATAAATTTTGTAATGGATTCAGTTGATGATGTTTTTTCTTCTTTCGGGTCTAGTTGTAATTTATTAGCAGTTTCTACGATTAAAGAGAAACGAACATCTATCGCTGCTGCTTATGAATTTGCTAGCAGGGTAGTTGTTGGTAAAGGATCAGAAAAGAAGTTTACTGAAGAAGTTTTTTATCTTGATCCTCAACTTCAAAAACACGTTATTGGTGCGTATATTCAATCAGATGGATGCTATAACAAACAAAATGATGTGTATGAAATAACTACTTACTCTCCACATCTATCAAATCAATTGCTTTTGATGTGTTTTAGATGCGGAATTTTAGCTAGATCAAATAAGCAACCAATTAGTAAATCAAATAAAACGTTTAGAACAGATAATAAGTTTCGTTATATTTTAAATATTCCATCATCTGAATGTGATAAAATATCAGCATATGTGCCCGGTAAATCAAAAAATGTTCGTCCTCGAAAAGCTGGATCACATTTTAGATTTTTTTGGAAAAATAATGTAGTATCAAGAGTTAGAAAGAATGAAAGTTCTTTAGAAGATATCTTCGTATATGATCTAAGACTTCCTCCGTCATATACCCTTACAGCTAATAATATTAGCGTTTTTCAGTGCAGATTCTTTTACGAGAACGAGCCTAAAGTTGCCGCTGCTGTAGATTTTTACGCAGGGTTCCCAATGAACGGTTTCAAATTGGAATGTCATGATTCCAAAATCCGTACATTTTTTGAAGAGTTTTGTAAAGATATTGAAATGAATAAATGGCTGAAGTCAATCAGTCATGAATATTTTTTGCTTGGTGATGTTTATCCGTTTTTAGAAATTAATTGCCCCGAATGCCATGGTAGCGGATTTATGTCTGATGGCTCTCCTTGCAATCACCCCGGCGGAAAGTTCAGAAGAATAGTAATCTTAAATCCTGATTTTATCGATGTTCAACAAAGCGTTCTAGCCGGTGAACCTGTTATTACATTAACTCCCGACGAAGAACTTAGAAGTTTAGTTCAAAAGAAAAGACCAAAAGCAATATATGATAGAATTCCGTCTAAAATTATAGAACTAATTGCACTTGGACGCCCAATCGTTCTTGCTAATCATAGCGTAAGTCATATTAAACATAATGCAAGCTCGTATACAATCTATGGCACATCTATGCTTCGTAGACTGTTTACCGTTCTTGCATATAAAACTAAACTATTGACAGCGAATTGGTTAGTTGCCGAGCGATTGATTCTACCTGTTCGCGTTGTAAAAATTGGAGATAAAGATCGTCCCGCTACAGCAGATGATATCGCCGATGTCCAGTCTCAATTGGCTGCCGTTGCTAATGATCCAAATCTTACAATAGTGACGCACCACGCTTTTGAGTACGAGTGGTATGGCGCTTGCTACGATAAGGATACACATGTTCTTACTAATAAGGGGATTATGAATTATACTGACATTATATATGAGGATGTTAATGGTAAAAAGCAGATTAAACCTGAATATGAAATATTAGTACATGATCCTCATACCGGACAGTCTAGATATGAAAAACCATTAGGTTTTCATGAATACAATTATGACGGGTTCCTTGTTGGTTTTGAAGGAAACAAATTGGATATGGCTGTTACTCCTAACCATACAATGTTGGGGTTTAGTAGGAATAGAGATAGTCATTTTACGTTAGAAGCACGAGATTTTGCTAAAATAAATGAATGCGATAGATATGTTACTGCTATTGCTGAATATTTATCAACTGAGAGTTTAGAGCATGTAGACGTTGCGGGATATCAGGTTCCTATTGATGAATTTATGTCTTTTGCTGGATATTATGTATCTGAGGGACATACGGAGTACAAAGAAGATAAACGTCGTTATATTGTTTCAATTGCTCAATGTCCTATAAAAAACAGTGACTATTGCGATGATATTGATATAACAATGGATGCATCAGGTTTTGAGTTTCATAAATATGAATATGAAGGAAGAGTAACTACCTGGAATATTCTTAAAAAAGATGTTGCTAAACAAATTAAAGATTGGTTTGGAGAAAATTCTTTTACAAAGAGAGTCCCGAATTTTATTAAGAATTTATCAGTAGATAAATTGCGTATTTTTATTCGAGCCTTTTGTAATGGTGATGGTGCCTATCAAGAGCACAAAAATACCGAGTACGTACAAATAGGAACTAATAGTGAGCAATTAGCAAATGATTTGTTAGAGATTATGTTTAAGGCTGGTTATTCTCCTACAAAAAGTAGATTCAAAAAAGAAGACAAGCAATATGTTATTAACTGTAGTTTGAGTGAAAGTGGAAAGGGGAGATTTTCTAGAGTTAAAGATAGTCACATTAAGCCCCTTCGCTATAAGGGTAAGGTATGGTGTTTTGAAACATCTACTGGATTTTTTGTTACCGAACGAAATGGGCGCATTGCTATTCAGGGTAACACAGGTAAGATTCATAATATTAGTGCTGAAATGGAACAAATCGGTAAAGAGATTCTAGACGGCGTTATGCTTAATCAAGCCATTTTGAACGGGGAAATGGCGGGTTATAGTTGCCATGATGAACGAACAGAAGTTCTTACAGATAGTGGATTTAAGTTTTTTAAAGACCTTATATACGAAGAAGATGAAGTTTGTGTATTTGATAAAAACACAGATATTTGTAAATATGAACAGCCACATGATATTTTTGAATTTGATTTTTCTGGAGAAATGGTAAGCATTAATGGGAAAAGACTAGATATTTGTGTTACAAATAATCACAAGATGCTTACTAGATGGGATAAACAAGAGTGGCGAGACGTATTTGCTGAAAATCTTAAATATGGTATGCGGACTAGAAGTGTCTGTGATTTTGTTCAAGGAAAAATTAAGTATCCTGTCATAGAAGGTGATAATGATTTAGAAATTGATTTAGGAAGTCGGATTGTAGATTTGAAAATATTTTTGAAAGTGTTAGGGTATTATATTAGCGAAGGATGTTCTGCTAAAAATAGAATTCACATTTATCAATCCAGCAAAAAAGAAAAGGTTTTCAATTCTATAAAATCTTCATTAAATGAGTTTGGCTATAAATTTACTGAAAGAAAATATAGAGAGCCTGATTCTTATGTTTTTGATTTACATAATAAAGATCTAGTAGAATTTTTGAATAACAATTTTGGTAAAGGAGCGAAGCGAAAATATTTGCCAAATTGGATTAAGTCTTTGCCTTCTGAATATTTACAAATATTAATAAAAAGTATGCTTGAGGGTGATGGACACAAAAGATCATCTAGTACTGAATCTTATTTATATACAACATCTTCAAAAGAATTAGCTGATGATTTTCAGCATATTGTTTTTTCTTGTGGTTATGCTAGTAGACTGTATTGGGATGAGAAGAAAAAACAAGGAGGCTTTAGTAAGGAAAATGGAATTTGGAGAATTCATATATCTAAGGGGCGTCTCTCAAACGGCTCTTTCCCTATTATACGAAAGCACAATCTATCAAAACAAAAATATGACGGTAAAGTGTATTGCGTATCGACTTCAACTGGATATTTTGTAACTCGTAGAAACGGGAAGATTACCATTCAGGGTAATTCGGCGCAGGTTGGTGTTGAAATTTTACTTCGTCGTCTTGAATCATGGCGGAATGAGTTATCCGATTGGATCGAGGAATATGTATTTAAGCCGTTAGCTCAGATGCAGGGATTTATCGATGAAGAAAAGACTAAAGAACTTGGTCATACAGTTTGGCGGTATCCTACGATCAAATGGAATGACATGAAGCTGCGAGACAATACGGCACGAGTTCAAATATTGTTACAGGCTCAAGATAAGGGACTAGTTTCAGGTCGTACTATTTGCGAAGAATTAGATTTGGATTATGATTATGAGATTGAAGAGATTCGTCAAGAGAGTGTGAATGTTGCTCCTGGTGGGGCTATGGGAGGTCCAGGTGCAGGAGGTGGAGGTATGGGAGGTATGGGAGGTATGCCGCCGATGGGCGGCGGCGGTGCTGGCGCTGGAGCTAATCCTGGAACAATGGGAATGGGAGATATGGTGCCAGGGGCTCCGGGTGGCGCTCCTGGCGCTCCTGGTGGAATGGGCGGCGCTCCAGGAGGAATGGGCGGCGCTCTAGGAGGAGCTCCTATGGCGGCATCTGGTGGGATGAGAATAGACAAGAAAGGTAAGGGTAAATCATTTTCCGAGAAACAGCAGCCATTAGTTATGGAGCAGAAAAGATTAACCAAGCTAGAATCAAGACTTTTGCGTACTATTCAGCAGATTGATACTCCGCATACTGCATTTTTTCAGTATCAAATAAAGTTACCTACTGAACAGCAAGCATTCTCGTTGGATTTTGCGTATCCTAAAATTGGTGTTGGAGTTGAAGCTGACGGGAAGATGTGGCATGAGCGGCCTGATCTTAAGGAAAGAGATAACATTCGAGATCAAAAGCTATCTAGAGTTGGTTGGCGTATTTTAAGATTCAAAGAGGATGCAATCAACGAACAGGCTAATGTAGTAAGAGATATTATACAGCAGAATATACTTGAAGCTTCTAAGAATTATAAGAAAAAAGCGGAGCAAGACGAAGAAATGGTAAAGTTTGCTTCGGTAAATGATTTTCTTGTAGCTCATGTTGGAGATAGAGAATATTTTGAATTTACCAAGACAGAGATGACAGGGGATATCGGTTGGGTTTTTGATATTTATTATTAAAAGTGAGGGTCGGTAATGTTTAATTTACATCAATATAAGGAGGCCGGTCCTCGTCGTATTCGAGATCGTGGGATAAATTGGAAAGAAGCATATCCTGAAAAATCTGCCAAATTAAAGAAGAGATTCACTGAACAACTGGGGCAGGGGGCTTATTACCGTTGGTCAGGTCACGACTATACTACTAACTCTGATTATTTTGTGGTCGCTGGTCCTGCTATGACAAAAACTTTGCAAAAGAGATTTTTTGCAGGAATTAAAAAGCTTCCCAGAGAAAAAGCAAAACAGAAAAACCACTATGCTCCTAGTGGAGAATATTTTTCGACAATGATAAGTGCATTAAGTTTTTGTCGTGATCGGTGGGGAGTTAAGCAACCATCAGATCGTCATAATTATACTTTAGATGATCTTGCTCGTATTAAAATTCCTCGTCACGTTAAGGGGTCTTCGGAGCCAAATCGTCTTGACAAAATTGGTGCTGCTGGTATTTCTCTCAATGAACTTGAAGTACCCCTACGACAAGCGTAGGGGTACTTCAATCCATTGAATGATATGTTTGATATTTTAAAAAGAATGCGATATGTTCCAGTTCAAGAAGACGGTACTGATTGGAGTGGATTATTATCGGGCGGGGCAGAATGTGGATCAGATCGAGCTTCTAATCAAAGAGCGCAAATAGATATAGTTAATCTTGATACTAGACAGTCCATCAATAGTCGGCTTATTATTAGTTGGTGTAAGATGCAATCAGGTAAGTATGAAGTCATAGCCTATCTCTCTTAAGTTTAGATTATATTTCATCTAAAAAAAGGGTTTTTACCCACACTATCTGTATGTAGAAAGTTAGGAAACTCCTAATAAGGGTTATTTTGTTATTGTACGAGGACTCAATTCTATGACTGACAAGATTATAATAAATTCCAAAATGAATATTCGTGCATTGAATACTCCTAAAAACTGGGATGTATTTCAGATGCCAAAACAAATTAAGACTGCATCTTTAAACAAGTCTACTCCGGAAGAGATTGGGGGATTCAATTTAAAAGCTGCTGTTGATAAATATCCTGAACATCTTTTTGTAAAAGTTTTTGCTATAAGAGAAGATGAAGTCAATGATAATGGTGATTTATTTTCTGGATCAGAATTAGAAAAGGCAGCTCATACATTTATTGGGGTTCCTATTTTTTGTAATCATCAGAATGATGATATAGAAAAAGCTAGAGGTGAATGTGTACATTCATGGTACGATAAGAAACAGGGCGGTATTTATATTATTGCTAGAGTTGATAAGGTTGCTTATCCCAAGTTAGCTCGTGGTATTGAAGAGGGATATATAAATTCTACATCCATGGGTTGTTTTACGGGCGATATGAGAGTTCTTATGAACGATGGAACTTATTGTCCAATTAAGGATGTTCGATCTGGTAATTTTGTTATCTCTCATACTGGGGAGCCAAGAGAGGTTTTAAATGTACAGCGACATTTAGATAAAGAAAATGATATAGGATTTGAAATTAAAGCGGAGGGTAATCCTGTCGCTATTAAAGCAACTAAAGAGCATCCTTTTTTAATACTAAAAGAACAAAATACATGTTATATAACTGGTGATATAATAGATGTTCCTAAAACCTCTCGACGATTTTTCCCTAGAATGAAACCAGGGGCATATCAAACGATTGCTGCTCAAACTGCCGTAAAACCAGATTTTGAATTTTATTGGAAGCAGGCATCTGATCTACAAAAAGAAGATATGGTATGTTTCCCCATATCAGATCGAGTTATCCCTCATGATGATGCTAATATCGACAGCGCTAGATTGATTGGATATTTTTTGGCAGAAGGAAATTACACTAAGTATAAAGGGAATAAAAAAGGAATTGAATTTACTTTTGGTATTTCTGAAAACTCAATTGCCAACGAAGTTATTGAGCGATTAAATCGCAAGTTTGAATATACCGAGAAAACCGCCAAAGTATATTATAGAAAAAACAGAAACAATATTGTCGTTAAGTTTAATAATGAGAGTGTAGCACAATGGTTTTTTATGTACTGTGGAGAGTACTGCGATCAAAAGGAAATAGCGGGATCGGTTTTATATTGGAACAAAAATGTTCAAGCTGAAATTATTGGTGCTTGGTTGAGTGGTGACGGAACACGTCGTCGAATAACGAACAATAAAAATCAAAAAGTTTACGATAATTTATCTGGAACTACTTGTTCTGAGAAGATGTCTCATCAGCTTCGATTTATTCTCGCTAGACTAGGTATTCCTTCAACTCTAAGGTCTGTTAAACAGGATGGCAAAAAAGAGCATCATACTATTTCTATTGGCTCTGCTGCATCTCAGGATTTAAATGAATATGTAGTTGCGCATAAGCAGGTAGAGGGAGTTTATAGGAAAAGACCGTTTCGTAAAGCTGATAAATATATGGTCGTGCCAATTAAATCTATCAAAAAGATTGAATTGTCGGAGCCTGTTTTTAATCTTGAGGTAGATAAAGATAATTCTTTTATTGTTGAGGGTGTTGCTGTTCATAATTGCTCTGTAGACTTTTCCTGCTGTTCTATTTGCCATAATTTAGCTCATACATCTCAGGATTATTGTGAACATGTTTTGCATAAAAAAAATCGTAAGTTGTCTTGGAATAAAGAATGTCAATTTCATAAAAGTAAAACAAATCCGGTTGAATCATGTCCTATATGTAAATGTGAAAAAGGAAATCCTAAAAAGCTTTCCTATTCTGGACAGCAAGTTTTTGAGCATAATTTTGGCATTAAATTTATCGAAGATAGTTTTGTTGTCAATCCAGCATGTCATGATTGTTTAGTTGATTCTATTTTACATGTACCTAATTTACAGCATAAAGTAGCAGAACTAAATAGTCGTTTAGATAAACTTTCCGCAAATATACTTAAAAGTAATGATATTGAAAAGGTTGCTGGTGTTCAGGAGTTAGAGCATCTTAAAGATGCTATGAATAAGACCGAGGCTGTAATTAAAAGTATGCTCAAGCAGAAAGATTACATTTCTCTTGATTACGTTAGTGATTTGATGGATGTAATGACTAAATTACAGGGGTCTGTAGATGAATTGACAGAGATGGGTTATACACAGTTACCCTCTCCTGCTGGAGGAGATGATTTTGGTTCTGGTTCTGAATCTATGTCTTCAGTTATGCCTCAGTCTCCTGCTCAGACTCCTGAGTTTGCTCCTAAAAATACAGTACAAAGTAATCCTGGAGAGACAGAAACAGAAGCCATGGAGGGTATCGGTTCTGTTACTAGACCAAAATTATCCTCTTTAATTATAAAAAATAAGAAGGAATTTTTACAAAGTTCTGTCAATCTTAGAGAAAAGGCTCGAAATTTTTTCAAGAGCGCTAGCGATCTTAAGCAATCCACTGAGAATCGGAGATACAAAGTGTCTAGCAAAATTTTAACTGATTATGCAAATGGGGATCGACGCGTTGTCGTCGAAACCGGAGAGGATGGAATTCATATTTCTGAATTCAATGGTGAGAAACTTTTAAAAGTACAATCACTGGATGCCTTTGAAAAAAGTATTCAAAAGTTAATCCAAGAATCGCCCGGTGATTGGGTGAAATCATATGTAGACCGTCAGGTCCAAACTAAGGAGGCTGATGCAGTGGCAACCGAAAAAAACAAGAGAGCATCGATTGGCACAACCAGCGATGACGATAAAAGTCAAGGCGAAGTTATTACCGAAAAGCAGTTAGCTGATGGTAGTAATGTTAGTTTGCATGGTCGTTGGGGTGAGACTTATGAGTCTATTACTGAGTCGGATCAGCAGCTTGCTCGCGGTAGCGATAAAGTAAATGATACGACTAGTAAATCTCCTCAAACTCGTCAAGGAACTTATGACGTTATTACTGAGGGGCAGCTTAAGGATATTTCTAGCGGATATATTAGTCGTTGGGGTACCTACGATGTTGTCACTGAGAAACAGTGGGACGATATGAGTCGCTTGGTGAGCAATAATCTTCCTGAAGATTATACCGAAAGAATAACTGAAGCTCAGATTCGTGATCTTTTGGGTTCCCATCGATTTGTTGCAGACTATTACGACACTATTACTGAAGATCAGCTGAAGAATCAGGATTTTGGTATTAAGAGATGGGCTTCTTCTGCCTATGGACCAAAAGAACTAACCAAGATTGCTATGAGAGCTATCGCTGATGCGATTGCTGTCTACAATCAGACGCCAAATGATATAATTTCTGCTTCTCGTGCCATTAATGGTACTGTCAGTAATCAAAGTAAGGCTTCTTTCTTGGCGGTTATTAATAATCTTCCTCATAAGAAAGCGGATCGTCAAAAGATCGCTGATCGTATTGGATATTTCAGAAAAACAGCTTCGACTCGTCAGCTATCGGGAGAAACTCCTGGAGATGTTGATGCGTTAATTTTGGCTGTTGCTGATAATGGGTCATTCGGATGTCGAGCAGAAGATATTTTTAATACGATCAAAGCAATTGCTGAAAATGGCAATGCTCTACATAAAGCTGAGAATCTTGCTCATCAGAAGATGCAGAAAGCAGCTCGGCCAGCATCTCGTGCTAACGATATCCAGAGTGCTATTTCTGGTTTCGGTAGAGAGGAAGATGGTCAGTATATTGTTCTTGCTACGTTTGATGATATTAAGACTAGTCCAAAAAATAAGAATGCATTTGTTAAGGCAACCTCTAAATTTGCTCAGGGTTGGGTTCGTAAAAATGTTGACGAAGACCTGAAAACTGAACTTCTTCGTATTAGAGTTGATTCTAAAAAGGGTATCGTTGAAGCAACTATGAAAGACACTGATAAATTAACAGCTAAAGAAATTTCGCAAGTTAAAAAATCAGCTCAAGTACTTGACACAATGAAAACGGAAGCTCCTAGATCGAAGACTGCTCCACAAGGAAATAAGCAAGCTCCTATTCCGGTTGAAGACGATGATGCGGATTCATTCCTTTGGGATATTGAGCCTGAACTAGAAAAGAATCCTGGTCGTTTTGCTTCTCGACAAGACAAAAGAGATCGACTAGTTAAAGAAGCCCAGATGATGGGCGGTCAAATGGGTGGCGATCCATCGGCAGGCGGCGGAGCCGGACAGGGTGCAACTCTACCAGCTCCTCCCGGAGGTATGGATCAGCAAATGCCTGTAGAGAATTTCGATCAGGGAGCGCCAGATGGCGGTATGGGAGACGAAGGGGAAGATGTAGAAGCTTCTCCACCAGGAACTCATTGTCCTGCTTGCGGCGTTGATGACGTTGATATCGTTGATGGCAACGGAACTTGTAATAATTGCGGAGCTAAATTCGATGTTAAGGTTCTGATAACCGTAACTAAATGGCCAGGAACTTTGGACAACAACGCTGATGACGGTGAAGGTGAAGATGAGGGTGAAGGTGATCTAGGTTTACCTGAAGCCGAAGGTGAGGGATTTGAAGTTCCGGCAGCAGGAGCGGCAGCAGGAGGAGCTCCTCCTATGGGGGGAACTCCTGAAATGGCAGCTGCTTCTACTAAAAATGATAGAGCAGTTAAGACTGCATCGAGGCTTAAGGTTGCCGGTTATGCATTGAAGACTCGTTTAACTCCAGAGATTATTAATAAACTAGCGGAGCAGAAGATTGAATTAGGAACAGTTAGTCCTCTAACTGGCTCTACTAACACTACAAAAATAGCCGCCGGTAAATATATTTGTCTCGATACTGGTACTCGATACGACGTTAAGTATGCTGTTGATAAACTTAATCCTAAAAGGATTGATGCACAATGGGAATGGAGTCCTAAGCCTGTAATTGATTGTCCATCATGCAGCAGAGTTAAACAGATATTCACTCAGGCTATGGCTACTTATGGTGTAAGCGATAAGAAGTTTGAAGCAATGGATATGCCTACCAAGGGTAAGACTATTCTTGCTATGCACGCTAAAGGTCTGTTTAAGCAGATCAAAACCGCTGCCAAGTCTGGTAGCATTATTAAGGATTTCCAAAAGTCGGCTCAGTTTGGGTCGAATTTTCCAGTCGAAAGCTGCATGGAGCGGATATCACGTCGTTACGGCGTTGATGCTTTGGCTCTTAGCGGACCATGCGAAGGTAAACGATTAGCTAGTTGCGTATGTGCTGCTTTGAAGAAAGCAAATGCTTACTCAAACGGTTTGGCTATGAAGTTGGCACATTCTTGGTCAGAAGCCGATGGATGCGTTGATTGCGTTGAAGAGTATGTCCGTCGATATGGTTTCGGACTCAAGCAGTCACAAACAATTTGTAATTCTATGAAAATGAAGTATGCGTCCCCTGAAGAGATGTTCAGCGATGAGCTGGATAATTTTGCGGGCGGTAATTTGGAAGTAGAAGTCGTTGGTCCTGAAGAAGATATGGGACAACATGAAGTTGATCCATTTGATAGTGATATGGGAGAAGACGGAGAAATGGGTGGAGAGATGGGCGGCGGTGCAGATATTTCTGTCACGTTGAGTCCTGAACAGATTGATGCTCTGCGAGCTATCGACGAACAGATCGATCAGCAAATGGGCGAAAATCCAGAAGAAGAAGCTCATCACACTGAACCGCTTCCTGAAGAGGATGTCACGGTTGATCTAGATGCTGGCGATGCCGCAGAATTAAACGACGGCATGGATGAAGTACTAGATGAAAGCGTGCCTGGAGAAGAAATGGATGGAGATTTTGGTGGAGAAGAAAATGGTTTGGAAGAGAAGGTTGAAGATGTTGTAGAAGATGCTGGAGATGTTGTTGAAGAAGTTGCGGAAGATGTTGATATATCAGGAGAAGAAGGAGAATTCGGAGAAGAATCAGAAGATGATGATCTAGTTCCTGAAGGCGATGAATACAAAGAAGGTGAAGACGAAGAGGATGACGGTAATCCATTTGCTCGCAAACACAAGAAAATGCAACCAATGAAACCAATGGATGCTGGTGGAGATATGGGTGGCGGGAATGAAGGGGGATTCACTGAATCCGAAGCTCGTGTTATGAATAGTAAACTATCTGCTTCTGGTACTTTTCAGACTCTTGACTTTGGCCCATTGGTCAAAGCTCTTGGATTAGGTAAGAAAGCAAACGATTCTGAAGTTAAGCACAAGAATGTTCAAGATGTTGTTGAAAATTATACTGGCGGCGATGACGCTGGAACTATTGGTCACGAAGACCCTCCTGCCGTAACTAAAGGTTTCGACGGTGACGGTAGGGGTCCACGTTCTAATGCGACAATAGGACACGAAGATTCCGATTTGAATCCGAAAGATAAGCCACAGCCAAAGGTTCCTTCACAGGATGGAAAAGGTTCGGCAATCGATCATGAAACAGATAATCCCGAATTGACTGGCGGAGATACTGATATTACTGGAGGCGAAGGCAGCCAAGGTAGCGGTATTCCAGCAACAGCATCGGGTCAAAAGACAACTAAAACCGCTATTGACATTATGGTAGAAGCCGTACTGAAGGCTCGACAGAAGAAAGAAGCGGATAACAAAAAGCTGGCTCCTAAAAAGCCAGTAGCAGACGACGAAGACATCAAACCACATAGTGATGGCAAGACCATCGGTCATGAAGATAAGTTTGATGCAGAAGAACCAGAAAACACGGAATCTAAAAGTGGTAGTCCACAAGGACATGAAAGTGACGCTATAGGCGATACTCCAAAGTCTCCAAAGGACCATCCTGAGATTCCTGCTAACGACCAGAGAATTGGTCACGAAAAAGACGACGAAGAACGTCGTCCTGAAAAACAAGAAAGAGATAAAGGTACTGTCATTGCTCGTGGCGATGGAAAGTCCGAGATTCGTAGAGAAGCTGAAGTAGTCAAAGAAGCCGAAGCGATCAGAGTTGCTGGTCGTATGCTAGAGGTTGGACTAATTGATGTTTCTTCCTTGGCTAAGAAAATTTCTGAGCTAAGAAAATACGAATCTGCCCAAATCAAGGATTACGAGAAGATGATCTTCGCGACAGTCCAAAAGGGCAAGAAAGGACTTACCTCGGTATCAGAGGGGGTTGGGACTCCCTTGGTTGCAGTAGCGGATAAAAATTCTAACCAGAAAGATTCCGGTACTGCACTGAAAGAAAAATTGATGAGTGTGTTGTCATTGTCCCGGAAGAATACACAAGCGGAATCCTTAGAGGATTTCGAGACAAGAAAAGCATTTAATAGGCTTTAAATATATAGAGGGAGAAAAATAAAATGGCTCTATATGAATTATATCATGTCGTAGCTGATTACTACGATGTTAATCCAGACCACGATTTTGACGCTGACGGTCGAATTATTGAAGGCATGGCTGTTACGCTTGATAGTAGCGGCTTTGTCCAGCCATCCAATGCAACTGATGTTGTATTCGGTCTAGCGGGCGATACGCTCACTGACCGAGCACCTGCATCTGCTGCTGAATTGCATCGTCCTTACCAGGCTGCGCTGATTATTAATCCGCAAGGCGCTACTCGTTTTACGTCGAATAGAGTCTCTGACTTCTACGATGAAACCCGAGCAAGCGGCAAGCTGACAATCTATCACGGTGGCGGTAAGTTCGCTAGCGATCAGGTTGCTGCTGGAATTTCGTTTGCACCAGGTGACTCGATTCGCAGCAATGCTACTGGTTTGCTAACTACAGCTGGAGCTTCAACCGTAATTGGTATTGCTACTTCTGATGTCGGCGATCTTGAGAGTGGTATTCCTGGTACTGATATCAAGGGATCGATTGCTCTTGGAGATTACGTTACGTTTACTTTGAGAATCTAATTTTTAACTTATGATGGATTGATACTTTTAGAGTTTGTACTTGTGTATGAATTTTTAAAATATTACCATCAGCAATTTATAGGGGAGAATTAATATGTCTCTTTTAAAAGGTCTTACAGAATCCGAGAAGAATGAAATTCTCGCACAGGCCATTGACACTGACGAAGGGCGTGTCGCTCTTGCTCAGGCTATGGTCGAGCCAATTCGTCGGTCGCTTGAGTATCAGGCGGTCGGTCGTAAACTTCTGATGGTTGACGAACTGCCACAAGGTGCTCTTGCTCGTTACGAGCGAGACGTTGCCTCAACCGCAGTTATCGTTTCCCGTAGAGGTGCTGTTCCTGACCAGATTCAGGAAGGCGAAGAAATTCTGGTTCCAACTTTTGAAATCGCTGCGAACCCAACCGTTCGTTTGTCCGAAATCAAGGCTCGTCGTTTCTACATTGTAGACCGAGCTCAGATTAAGGCAAAAGAAGCTATTCAGAAAGAAGAAGATAGCAATATTTTTGCTGCTCTACTAGCTGGTGCTAATGCATCAGGTCAAGTGGTAACGAACTTCGGTTCGCTCAGCATTGCTTCTTTGAACCAGGCATACATGCTCATTGAACAGCATGACCTTGTTACCGCCAAAATCGTTGTTCACGCTACTCAGTACGCAACCATTCGTACGTTCGGCAAGGACTTCTATGATGAGGCAACCCAGCGTGAAATTATCACGACTGGCCTGTATGGTCACCTGTGGACAGCCGACATTCACGTTAGCTCTCGTATGGAGACAACTACAGTATTGGTTGTTGCTTCACCTGAGACTGTTGGCGCATTCCCAATCCGTCAGGATATTACAGTACTACCTGCCGACGATCCTAAAAAGCTTCGCTTGGGCTGGGTCATATACGAAGAGATCGGAATTGTTGTGGTCAACGATTATTCCGTTTCTCGTGTAAATGTAACAAGTACTACTACCTAATAGTAGTAATTAAAGACAATTGAATAGATTACAAAAGAGCAGGATGAAAGTCCTGCTCTTTTTATGTGTATTATCTTCGTATATAATGTGGAAGGCTTCATTAGTATTTCTTCGTATATGATGTTGTGGAAGTTAACAGAGATCAATCTTTATCTTATTTGATTGGTGCATTTTTAGGTGATGGATGTAACTATCGTAAAAAGCATAACTATCAAATTTCTATCACTTCAGAAGATGATGACTTTTGCGAGAAAGTCAAGGTGATTATCGAAGAGGTTTTTAATAAGAGTGGTTCAATTAAAAAGGTCAAAAGAAAGGACGGAACATATAGCTATTCTCAATTAGTTGTTTGCTCAAAAGAGATTTCTGATTATTTTCAAGACATTACAGGTAATCGTGATAAGATACCAGATTTTATATATAATGACAAAAATATGATTAAGTTATTTACCAGAGGACTAATGGACGCTGATGGATGGATATCAAAAGTTAATGCATCTGATGGATATACGCGTTTTCGTACTGGTTTCAAGAATATCAAAGATTGGGTTTCTGAATTTAGAGACATATTTGATATTTTGAATATTCGAGCCGGACAGGTTAGAAAAAGAGAAAATTATCGATATGCAGTACGGACTAAAGACACTTTTCAGTTCACAATAAATAGCGAAGATTTCTGTAATAATGTTGGATTTTCCATAGATAGAAAAGTTAAGTTGCAAAATGAATATCTGAATTGGGTAAAAGTTCCTCATATAAGGCAAAAAACGCAATAGTAAAATATTATGGCTGAAAGAAAAATTCATAATTTCAAATCAGAGATTCTTATTCAAGAGACTTATGACAAATTTGGATATTTGCCGGAGATTTTTGGTGAAAAGTCTGCTAAGTTTGTTGTTGCAAGTTGTCGCTACTGCGGCAAGCAGGCAGATATTCGTAAGGGATTTTTTAATAAAGCTGGTTCTGCATGTCATAAAGAATGTCGCATAGAAGAGATGAAACAACAGAAGTCTCCTTTCTCTAATCCGCTAGTAAGAGAAAGAGCAAAGCAGACCAATTTAAAAAGATATGGTTCGGAAATTGCCCAAAAAAATAAAAATGTTGCAAAACAGATATCTAAAGGTAGAAAAAAAGCACAATCTAGTATTGAAACAACTAATATTGAAAAATATGGGTATCCAAATGTTTTTCAAAATGAAAACATTAAACAAAAATCAAAACAGACTGTGCAGTCTAAATACGGCGTCGATCATCCACAACAATCTATTATTGTTCAAGAGAAAACTAAAGCAACAAATATAGAAAAATATGGTGTTGATAATCCCTGGAAAAGTCCAGAGATTATAGAACAACGTCGTTTAACTAATTTAGAACGATACGGTGTTGTTAATCCAATGCAAAATTCATTTGTTGCTCAGCGTTCAAAAGATATGTTTTCTCAACAAGTGGCTGAGGACAAAGATGGCAAATATAAAATTGTCAATTTATTAAGAGGTGAAGATATTTGGCAAAAAATGAGAGAAGGTCATTCTCTTAAAGAGATATCTAGTGATTTAAATATTAACTATAGTTCATTGACGGCGGCATTGTTACGAGATGAGTTTTATTCTCAGTACTATAGTAATTATACGTTTCCATCTCAGCAATTACAATTCGATCTTACTGAAACGATCAAACAATGGAATGATTGTGTAATAATGAATGATCGTTCCGTTATTCCACCATTGGAGCTGGATATTTATGTTCCAGATCGTAAATTGGCTATTGAATTTAATGGAAGCTATTGGCATTCGGAAGCAGTACTTGATACTCAATCCGCTCGCAAAAAACATGTTAATAAAACTAAGTTGTGTGAGAAATTAGGAATTCGATTGATTCATGTTTTCGAGCATACATTTTTGAATCGTCAAGATCAAGTGTTGAATTTTTTAAGATCAGCTTTAGGAGCTAACGAGCATCGTATTGCTGCTAGAAAATGTCAAATCACACATGATGATGCTAATTGGTTTCTTGATAAATATCATATTCAGGGTGGTTCTAGAGGGGTTTCTCGGTTTTTTAATATAGTTTATAAAGGTGATATTGTTGGGTGTATGACTGCTGGGTCTCATCATGAAAAGGGGGGAGAGAAAGGAGTTTGCGTATTAACTAGGTTGGCATTCAAGAGTAATATAACAGTGCAGGGTGGGTGTTGTAAAATGTTTAAGTATTTTTGTGAATGGGCTAGAGGGCAGGGTTATAAAAAAATTGTTAGTTGGTCTGATAATTCTTTGACAGATGGACATGCTTATCCAAACATGGGATTTGAATTGGATGCAGAGCATTCTCCAGGATATTTTTATTTTGATATTAGAGATCAATCATATAAAACTAGACAGTCTCAGCGCAAGACGAATAAATTACGACCAGATGGAATGACGATAGTAGAGTGGAATAAAGGTAGGGGAGTTTTTGCAATCTGGGATTGCGGTAAAAAACGTCACGTGTATTATTTATGAATTAAGAGGCAGAAAACCTCTACCCTTGTGGTAGAGGATGAATGCCGGCTAACAGCATTTAAGCTGCCATCGTCATATTGATCTTGTGTCTAAATATTGTCGTAAAATAGCAGATTACGACGAAGATCGTTTTGGCGATTTGCGGGATAGATTAAAAGTTCACGATGACAGCAAATTTGAGTCTCCTGAATACGAGCCGTATATTTGGATAACGTGGTCTTACAAGTGCAAGGACGATGGAGTTGATTTTGATGCTCCTGAAGAATTAGACAAGATGATGAATGAGGCTACATTACATCATGTAACTAGCAATAGTCATCACCCTGAGTATCATAGTCCAAAGAAAACTGGATTGATAAACAGAAAAGATCGAGATAAGCCGCCATCTGAAATGGTTGATGCAACATCGATGCCGGATATTGATTTGGCAGAAATGGTTGCTGATTGGTGTGGAATGGGGGAGGAGAAGGGGAATACTGCTAAATCTTGGGCAGACAAGAATGTAAATGTAAGATGGGAAACTAAAGGAGAAAGAACAATGTTTAAAAAGATTGCAAAGAAAGGTTTGCAGACAAGTTAAAGGGAGTAATTCCAGAGGAAAGACAAAGAAAAAGATTGCCAAATTACATTTTC
>Ga0105050_10003259_pt1 | contig 22634 bp, 19 predicted proteins | sample FRY01_FD_78088 | JGI IMG/M metagenome (GOLD analysis project Ga0105050, IMG submission 78088) | Freshwater microbial communities from Lake Fryxell liftoff mats and glacier meltwater in Antarctica - FRY-01 | ecosystem: Environmental > Aquatic > Freshwater > Ice > Glacier meltwater ...
CCGCAAAAGCCGCGTCTGCGCCTCCAGTGGCATATCGCCGATCTCATCCAAAAACAGCGTGCCCCCCTGCGCCTGCTCAAATTTCCCCGCCGTCCGCGTCGCCGCGCCGGTAAAGGCGCCGCGCTCATAGCCAAAAAGCTCGCTTTCAATCAGCTCACGCGGAATCGCCGCCATATTCACCGCCACAAACGGCTTGGCCCGGCGCGGCCCCATGTCATGAATAGCCCGCGCCACTAGTTCTTTGCCGGTCCCGCTTTCGCCCAAAATCATCACCGTAAGATCATTAGGCACCACCCGCGCAATAAGCCGATAAACCTCCTGCATCGCCGGAGACCGGCCCACCAGCGCACTCTCATCACGCCCCAGATCATAATTTTCAGCCGGCGATATATCTTCAAGCCCTGCCTCAACTGCGTTTACTATCTCATTAAGGTCAAAGGGCTTTGGTAAATAATCAAAAGCCCCCTGCTCGGTCGCTCGCACTGCCGTTGTCAAGCTGTTCTGCGCGCTGATCACTATCACCTTCAGCCCCGGCCGAAGCGTCAACAACTCAGGTATCAAATCCAGCCCATTGGCATCAGGAAACATCACATCCGAAATAAGTAGATCGCCCTGCCCGCTCGCCACCAGCTCTCGCAAGCCTTTGCCGCTATCGGTCAGCAACACCTCATGGCCAGCGCGCGTAAGCGCCTGCCGCAACACCGTGCGAATAGCGGCATCATCGTCCGCCACAATCACCACGCCGCTCATGCCGCCACCGGCAGTAAAACCCGAAACACTGTTTCCCCGCGCGCCGCATCGCGCTCATGCTCCACCACGCCGCCATGGTCCGCCACAATCTTCGCCACCAGCGCCAGCCCCAGCCCCGATCCGCCAAGTTTGGACGTCACAAAAGGATCAAATATATGATCCACAATCTCGGCGGCAATCCCAGGCCCATTATCCACTATCCGCACCTCCAGCGGCAAAGACACCGCCTCGCCGCCCCCTGCCGCGCGCACCTTTAAGCCCGGACGAAACGCCGTAAAAATCTTAATATATCCAGATTTATCAACTGCCTCAGCTGCATTCTTCATAAGATTCAAAAATACCTGAACCAACGCATCCCGATTAGCCGCCACCAGCGGCAAAGACGGATCATAAAGCTCCTTAATCTCCAGCCCCTGCGCAAATCCCTGCTCGGCCACCCGCCGCACATGGCCAATCACCTCATGCACATTCTCCGGCCGCAGCTTCATCTTCCGCGTATCGGTAAAGCTCTCCAGCCGGTTTACCAGCTTCGCAATCCGGTCCACTTCCTTGATAATCAAATCCGTCAGCTCATGCCGATCACCCGCCCCCATATCCCCGCCAGATAAAAGCTGCGCCGCGCCCCTGATGCCAGAAAGCGGGTTCTTGATCTCATGCGCCAGTGCCTGCGCCACCCCTGCTGCCGAGCGTGCCGCCCCCTGCTGCTGCACATGCCTATCCACAAGCCCCGCCACCGCCCGATGCTGAAAGGCCAGCGCCAACCATCCCGGCGCCTCCATTATCGGCATCGCCAATATATCCACCCGCACCGGCCGCCCCTGAGCCAGCCGCAATTCCACATCATAGGAAGCACAGCCGCCGCCCTCATCCCGCGCCCGCTGCAAAAGCTCAGCCACCTTGGTATCCGCCCCAAAAGCCGCCTCCCACCCCCTCTCGGCCAAAGCTTGCTGGCTGGTATTCAACAGGCTCTCAGCCGCAATATTCGCCAGTGAAATCCGGCCCTCCGGCGTCACCAACACTGCCGGCACCGCCAGCCCCGCCAAAAGCTCCGCAGCACCTATCATTAGGCTGCTAACAGCTCAGCCGCACAAAGCCCTTCATAAAACCGGTCAATCATCGCCGTCACATCGCCGGCATCATTCAGCTTATTAACTTCAAACCGAAACGCAGCACTATCGTGCAACCCTTTGGTATACCAGCCAAGATGCTTCCGCGCGACGCCAACCCCAACTTGCGCCCCATAAAGCGCCATCATCATCCCATAATGCTCCCGCACCAGCTGATGCTGCTCCAAAAGCCCAGGATCAGCCGGCACGGCCCGCCCGGTTAGCGCCGCCATAACCTGCCCAATCAGCCAAGGCCGCCCATAAGCCCCCCGTCCAATCATAACCCCATCCGCGCCAGACTGCGCCAATGCCGTCTGCGCATCCTCAACCGAGCAAATATCCCCATTCACAATCACCGGCAGCCGCACCGCGTCCTTCACATGGGCCACAAACCCCCAATCCGCCGTCCCCGAATATAGCTGACACCGCGTGCGCCCATGCACGGTTATCAGCTGCACACCCAGATCCTCAGCAATCCGGGCCAGCTCCGGCGCATTCAAGCTCTCATGGTCCCAGCCCATCCGCATCTTCAGCGTCACCGGTACCGAAACCGCCTTCACCGTCGCCTCAATAAGCCGCGCCGCCAGCGGCAAATCCCGCATCAAAGATGATCCCGCATGGCCATTCACCACCTTCTTCACCGGGCAGCCCATATTAATGTCAATAATCGCCGCCCCCCGCTGCTCATTCAGCTTCGCCGCCTCCGCCATCCTCCCCGGCTCGCAGCCGGCAAGCTGCATACTCACCGGCTCCTCGCGCGCGTCCCAGGCGGCTTTCTGCAAGCTCTGCCGCGTCTCTCGGATCATCGCCTCGCTGGCAATCATCTCGGTCACGGTAAGCCCCGCCCCATAACGCTTCACAATCACGCGAAACGGCATATCCGTCACGCCCGTCATGGGCGCGAGAATAACCGGCGTCTCAATCGTCACCGGCCCAATAGAAATCGGCTTAAGCATCAAAACCGCCTGCCTGAAAAACAGGCACATCGCAAGTCCACCCTTCCACGCACCCCCAAGCCAGACTATGCAAAACCCATGAAAACCACCGCCCTCATTGTCGCCGCCGGCCGAGGCCACCGCGCCGGCCACGGCCTTCCCAAGCAATACCGCAACGTCGCCGGAAGGCCCCTACTCCGCCACGCCATCGATCACCTCACCGCCCACCCTGCCATCACCGAAATCCGCGTCATTATCCACCCCGATGACCACGCCCTCTACGAAGCCGCCACCATAGGCCTAACCCTTCCCCCGCCGGTCCATGGCGGCGAAACCCGCCAAGACAGCGCCCGTCTCGGCCTTGAAGCCTTAACCGACACCCCCCCAGACCTTGTCCTCATCCACGACGCGGCCCGCGCTTTCATCCCCCCTGCCCTGCTAGATGCCCTATTTGCAGCCCTAGAAAACCCGGAAAACCAAGGCGCTGTCCCCGCGCTCCCCGTCATCGACAGCCTAAGACGCGGCACCAGCCATTTCTCCGACAGCATAGACCGCGAACACCTCTGGCGCGTCCAAACCCCCCAAGCCTTCCGCTTCGCCCCCCTGCTAGCCGCCCACCGCCACGCCCCGCCCGGCGCCACAGATGAACTCGCCATCGCCCTTGCAGCTGATCTCAAAGTCGCCATAACCCAAGGCGACGAACGCGCCTTCAAAATCACCGAACCGCAGGACTTCGCCAAAGCCATGAGCCACTACATCCCCCGCGCCGCCTCCGGTTACGATGTCCACGCCTTCGGCCCCGGCGATCACGTCTGGCTCTGCGGCCTAAAACTGCCCCACACCCAGGGCCTCATCGGGCATTCAGACGCCGACGCCCCCCTCCACGCCCTCACCGACGCCCTTCTAGGCACTATCGCGGCGGGAGACATCGGCGACCATTTCCCTCCCTCAGACCCGCAATGGAAAGGCGCGTCCTCCGATCAATTCCTCGCCCATGCCGCCCATCTCATCCGAGAAAAATCCGGCCTCATAGATTTCGTAGACATCACTATCATCTGCGAAAGCCCTAAAATCGGTCCCCACCGCGCCGCCATGCAAGCCCGCGTCGCCGCCATCCTCGGCCTTGTTCCCGCCCACGTCAGTATCAAAGCCACCACCACCGAAAAACTGGGCTTCACCGGCCGTTCCGAAGGCTTGGCCGCAACAGCCATGGCCAGCGTCCGCCTCCCCGGCTAAAAGCGCGCCTATGGATTCGCAGCTAATCACCACCGCCGCCCGCGTTCTCGCCGCCAACCGCGCCGCAGGCCGAACCATAACCACGGCAGAAAGCTGCACCGGCGGCATGGTCGCGGCCGCGCTCACAGAAGTCGCCGGTGCCTCAGATGTCTTCGTTTCCGGGTTCGTAACCTATTCAAACCAAGCCAAAATCGACACACTCGGCGTCCATCCCGAAAACCTGCAAATGTTTGGTGCCGTCTCTGTCGCCGTCGCCTGGGCCATGGCCCAAGGCGCGCTTGAAAAAAGCCAAGCCGATGTCGCCGTCGCCATCACCGGCATCGCCGGCCCAGACGGCGGCACCGATCAAAAACCTGTCGGCACCGTCGTCTTCGCCAAAGCCGAACGCGGCGCAGACCCCGCCATAGTCATCGCTGACGTAAAAAAATTCGGAGATCTGGGCCGCGCAGAGATACGACGTCAGGCTGCGCTCGTAGCGCTAGAGCTCTTGATGCCCGGTGCTGTAGGTGTTGCCGACGGCGTCCCATAAAGCACGGCCGCGCGGCTCTCAAACGCCCCAACCATCCGGCGCAAGGCTTCGCCAAAAAACATCCCCGCCAGCCGCTCAAACATCCGGTTCTGAAACTCAAAATCTACCAGAAAATCAATCTCACACCCGCCCGGCACATTCCGAAACGTCCAATCATTCCGCAAATACTTCAGCGGCCCGGAAATATACTCCACCGCCACCCGGTCCGGCTTGCCCAGCGTAACCCGGCTCGTAAACTTCTCCCGCACCATCTTAAAGCCGACAATCATGTCAGCGGTCACCACATCGCCCTCACGCCCGGTAATCCGAAGCGCCTGCACCCAGGGCAAAAACTCCGGATAGCGCCCAATATCGGCCACCAGATCAAACATCTGCTCCGCCGTCCAAGGCAGAAACCGTGTCTCGCCGTGCTTCGGCATCTCAGCCCGCCACCATCACAGCGTCTTTGTTGCGCTTGGCCTGCATCTCGGCAAAGTCCCGTCCGGCATGGTAGCTTGAGCGCGTCAGCGGACTGGCCGCAACCTGCAAAAACCCCTTGGACCTTGCCACACTCGCATAAGCCCCAAAGGTCTGCGGCGTCACAAACTCCATCACCTTGGCGTGGCGCGGCGTCGGCTGCAAATATTGCCCCACCGTCAGAAAATCCACACCCGCAGACCGCATATCATCCCAAACCTGATGCAATTCCTGCGCTGTCTCCCCAAGCCCGACCATTACGCCTGACTTGGTAAATATCCGAGGCGATAATTGCTTCACCCTGTCCAAGAGCCGCAAAGAATGAAAATACCGCGCCCCGGGACGAATCGTCGGATACAGCCGCGGCACCGTCTCCAGATTATGATTATAAACATCCGGCCCCGCCGCCACGATCATCTCCACCGCGCGGTCTGCCTTGTTCCGAAAATCTGGCGTCAAAATCTCAATCGTCGTCTTAGGTGTGGCCGCTCGCAGCGCCTCAATCACCTTCACAAAATGCCCCGCCCCGCCGTCCGGCAGATCATCCCGGTCCACAGACGTAATCACAATATGCTCCAGCCCGAGCGCCGCCGCCGCTTCCGCTACATGCGCAGGCTCGGTCAAATCCACCGGCCCCGGCATGCCTGTTTTCACATTACAAAACGCACATGCCCGGGTGCACGTATCCCCCAAAATCATCACGGTCGCGTGCTTCTGGCTCCAACATTCGCCAATATTAGGGCATGCCGCCTCCTCACAAACCGTATTCAGCTTCAGCCGCCGCATCAGTTCCCGCGTCTCGGCAAACGCCGGCGACGTAGGCGCCTTCACCCGTATCCAATCAGGTTTCCGAAGCCGTTCAGGCGCGATAATATTGCTCATTTGCGTGCTCATGTTTAAGCCATACTCATTCATACCGGCGATGCCAATAATGAGCATCGCCGCAGCACAAACTATCAGGGTCAAGCTCATGCCAGAATTTCGCCAGCTCCTAGAAGGCTATCGCCGCTTCCGCGCCGGCGCCTACGTAGAGCAACGCCAACGCTATGATGCGCTTTCCGACAAAGGCCAGTCGCCCAAGCTGCTCGTCATCTCCTGCTCAGATAGCCGGGTAGACCCCACCCGCGTCTTCGATACCGAACCCGGCCAGATGTTCGTCATCAGAAACGTCGCCAACCTCGTACCCGGCTTCGATCCCGATGGCGGCAACCACAGCACATCGGCGGCCATAGAATATGCCGTCACCCAGCTAAAAGTGCATCATGTCGTCATCATGGGCCATGCCCGCTGCGGCGGCATCCAGGCGTCACTAGATGGTACGTTTGATGATGCCGTCCCCGGCCAAGGCGGCTTCATCTCCAGCTGGATGTCAATGATAGCCCCCGCCAGAGACACCATCCGCGCCGCCGCCGCCCTCTCTCCCGATATCGATGCCCCCAGCGCGCTAGAACTAGCTGCCATCCGCCTCAGCATCGAAAACCTCCGCAGCTTCCCCTTCGTAAAAGCCGCCGAAGATGCCGGCGAACTTCAACTCCACGGCACGCTTTTTGATATCTCAGACGGGCACATGCGCGTCCTCAACAAAGAAACCGACCGTTTCGAAACCGTAGCATTAGAATGGAATGAAACCGAAGACGCCCCTAGTAGTGAATAGCCCGCCCAAAAGCATCGAGCACAGACTCATGCATCATCTCTGACAAGGTCGGATGCGGGAAGATGGTGTGCATCAACTCGGCTTCGGTGGTCTCAAGCTGCCGCGCAATCACATAGCCCTGAATCAGCTCCGTAACCTCGGCCCCCACCATATGCGCCCCTAGAAGCGCGCCAGTTTTCGCATCAAATACCGTCTTGATAAACCCTTCAGCCTCACCCAGCGCAATCGCCTTGCCATTGCCAATAAACGGGAACTTCCCAACCTTAATCTCAAGCCCGGCCTCACGCGCCTTGGCCTCCGTCATCCCCACACTGGCCACCTGCGGCCGCGAATAGGTGCAGCCAGGTATCGCATCCTTATCCATCGGGTGCACATGCCCGCCGGCCATGGTTTCCACCGCGATAATGCCCTCATGGCTCGCCTTATGCGCCAGCCAGGGCGCCCCCGCCACATCGCCAATCGCCCAAAGCCCGGCCACATTGGTCCGCCCAAAGCCATCATTAACAATATGCCCCCGGTCCGTCTTAACCCCCAAAGCCTCCAGACCAATATTCTCCGTGTTCGGCACAATCCCAATCGCCACAATCACATGGCTAAACGTCGCCGCTTCAGCTTTGCCATCCTTGCCCGTAATCGTCGCCGAAACGCCGTCAGTCCCCGGCTTAACATCCGCCACCTTAGCCCCGGTTAAAATCCGCATCCCCTGCTTGGTCAGCGTCTTTTCCATAAACGCCGAAACCTCAGCATCCTCCACAGGCAAAACCCGGTCGAGCATCTCAACTACAGTCACATCCGCGCCCATGTCCGAATAGAAACTGGCAAACTCAATCCCAATCGCCCCAGACCCGATCACCAACAGCTTGGTAGGCATCTCCGGCGGCACCATCGCATGACGATAGGTCCAAACCCGCTTCCCATCCGCCGCAACGCCGGGCAAATCCCGCGCCCGCGCGCCGGTCGCCACAATCACATTTTTCGCATCAAGCACCCGGTCCCCCACCGTCACCTGCGTGGCCCCGGTAAGCCGCCCTTCGCCTTCAACCACCGTCACCTTATTCTTCTTCATCAAGCCCTTAATGCCAGAATTCAGTTGCCCCGCGACCTTGCGAGACCGGTCCGTCACCTTGGCCAAATCAAACGAAGGCTTCTCCACGCTCAGCCCATAAGCATCAGCATGGGTGATATAGTGATAAATCTCCGAGCTACGCAGCAGCGCCTTGGTAGGAATACACCCCCAATTCAAGCAAACCCCCCCCAGTTTCTCGCGCTCCACAATCGCCACCTTCATGCCCAATTGAGAGGCGCGAATAGCCGCCACATACCCGCCTGGCCCAGAGCCAAGGATCACCAGATCAAACACGTCGCTCATGCCACTAACCCCAAAGGCGCCTCAAGCAACCCCTTCACAACCTGCAACAAAGCCGCCCCATCTGCGCCATCAATCGCCCGATGATCAAAGCTCCCGGTCACGCTCATAACGGTTGCCACCCGAACCTCATCGCCGACAACAACAGCCCGCTTCTCGCCCGCTCCCACAGCCAAAATCATCGCCTGAGGCGGGTTAATCACCGCATCAAACTGCTTGATACCAAACATCCCTAAATTAGACAGCGACGCCGTCCCCCCCTGATATTCAGCAGGCTGCAACTTCCCGTCGCGCGCCTTTTCCGCCAGCGCCTTCATCTCAACCGCAATCACCGAAAGCGGCTTAGAATCCGCGCCAAAAATAATCGGCGTAATGAGCCCCGAAGGTGCCGCCACCGCCACCGAAATATCGGACCGCTCATAAGAAATCAGACTATCGCCGGCAAAACTCACATTACACTTCGGCACCTGACGTAGTCCCAAGGCCAACGCCTTAATCACCATATCATTCACCGAAAGCTTAATACCGCGCGCCTCCAACGCCCCATTCAATTCAGCTCGCAACGCCAACAGCGCATCAAGCTGCACATCCACCGTCATATAAATATGCGGAATAGTCTGCTTGGCCTCCGTCAACCGCCGCGCAATAACCTTGCGAACATTGCCCAGCTTCTCAATCTTATGCGGAACATCGGCCAACGCGGTAACAGCAGCCGGAGCCGCTTGCGCCGGAGCCACAGCAGGAGCCGAAGCCTTAGCAACCGGAGCCATCGCGATAGGAGCAGTCCCACCAGCCGAAGCCTCCACATCAGCCAAAACCACACGCCCGCCCGGCCCCGAACCCTTCACACCAGCCAGATCAACCCCTTTGGCCTCCGCCACCCGCCGCGCCAAAGGCGATGCCGCCACTCGCTCACCGCGGTCTACAACCGCCACGGGAGCCTCCACTTTAGGAGCAGCCGCCGCTGCTACAGGCGCTTCCGCCTTCGGAGCCGCCGGAGCCGGAGCAGCCGCCGCAGCCTTAGCCTTAGGCGCAGGCGCTTCATCCTCACCAGACATCCGCAAAATCACCGCGCCAACCAAAACCTCCTCAGTCCCAGCCGCCACCAAAAGTTCCGTAACAACCCCCTCATCAATCGATTCAAACTCCATCGACGCCTTATCCGTCTCAATCTCGCACAACACATCGCCAGACTTAACCGTGTCCCCCACAGCCACCAGCCACTTCGAAAGCGTCCCGGACTCCATGGTAGGAGACAGCGCAGGCATCGTGATTTCGATCATTTGTAACAAACCTTCTTCGCAGCTGCCACCACATCGCTCGCCTTCAAAAGCGCCGCTTTCTCCAGATTAGCCGCATACGGCAGCGGCACATCCACATTGGTCACCCGCAGTACCGGCGCATCCAGATCATCAAAACCCTCAATCATCGCCACCGTAATAATCTCAGAAGCAATCGAACAAACCGGCCAGCCCTCTTCCACCACAACCATCCGGTTGGTCTTCTTCAAAGACGCGAGCACCGTCGCGGTATCCAAAGGCCGGATCGTCCGCAGATCCACCACCTCAGCCTCAATCCCCTCAGCCGCCAACGTCGCCGCAGCCTCCAAAGCCACCCCCACGCCAATAGAATAGCTCACCAAAGTAACATCGGCCCCCGCCCGCACCACATTGGCCTTCCCAATAGGCACCGCCACATCACCCTCAGGCACATCGAAGCTCTGCCCGTAAAGCAGCTCGTTTTCCAAAAATACCACCGGATCCGGCGAGCGAATAGCGCTCTTCAACAAGCCTTTAGCATCCGCCGCAGACCAAGGCGCAATCACGATGAGCCCCGGCACACTGGCATACCAGGGCGCAAAATTCTGGCTATGCTGTGCCCCCACCCGCGCCGCCGCCCCATTAGGCCCGCGAAACACAATCGGACACCGCATCTGCCCGCCGCTCATATAAAGCGTCTTGGCCGCAGAATTGATAATATGATCAATAGCCTGCATCGCAAAGTTAAAGGTCATAAACTCCACAATAGGCTTCAAACCACCCATCGCCGCCCCGGCCCCAAGCCCCGCAAAGCCATATTCGGTAATCGGCGTATCCACGACCCGCTGCGGCCCAAATTCCTCCAGCAAGCCCTGCGTAACCTTATACGCCCCCTGATATTCGGCCACTTCCTCGCCCATCACAAACACCAGCCCATCGGCCCGCATTTCCTCGGCCATGGCATCGCGCAGCGCCTCCCGCACCGTCTGCCGCTTCATCCCCGCCGCCGCTTCAGTCTTGCCTTTCGGCTCAGCCTTAGGCTCAGCTTTCTTCACAGGTTCAGCCGCAGCTTTCACAGGCTCAGCTGCCGCCGCTTTTGGTGCAGCCTCCTCACCCTCGCCCGCCAAAGTGGCAATCAGCGTCCCCACCTTCACCCCCTCAGTGCCAGCCTCAACAAGCAGCGCCGTCACCACGCCGCCCTCATCGGCCTCAAGCTCCATCGTCGCCTTATCGGTCTCAATCTCAGCCAAAACCCCGCCCGGCTTCACCACATCGCCTACGGACACCAGCCATTTGGCCAAAATGCCCTCCTCCATCGTCGGAGACATAGCGGGAAGCTTGATCTCAGCCATATCAATAACGCCCCAGCAATACGTCGGTATAAAGCTCTTCCAACGCCGGCTCAGGCGCCTCTTCCGCAAAGTCCGCCGCGCCGGTCACCTCAGCGCGAATAACCTTCTCCATCTCCTTCAGCGCCGCCTCATCAGCCACACCCGCCTCCAGAATCGCCTTCTTCAGCGCCTCAATCGGATCAGATTTCTCCCGTATCGCCGCCACTTCCTCCCTGGAGCGATACTTCGCCGGATCACTCATAGAATGCCCGCGATACCGATAGGTCTTCATCTCGAGCAAAATCGGCCCCTTGCCGCTGCGCACCCACTCCACAGCCACGTCCGCCGCGCCCTTAACCGCGAGCACATCCATCCCATCCACCTGCAACCCCGGCACCCGAAAGCTCTCACCCCGCCGATAAAGCTGATCCTCAGACGAAGACCGATTAACACTCGTCCCCATCGCGTACTGATTGTTCTCAATCACAAAAATCACCGGCAGCTTCCAAAGCTCCGCCATATTGAAGCTCTCATAAACCTGGCCCTGATTAGACGCGCCGTCACCAAAATAGGTCACAGCCAGCCCGCCATCGCCCTTATATTTATGCGCAAACGCCAGCCCCGTCCCCAAAGGCACCTGCGCCGCCACAATCCCATGCCCGCCATAAAAGCCATGCTCCACAGAGAACATATGCATGGAGCCGCCCTTGCCCCCGGATATCCCCGCTGCCCGCCCGGTAAGCTCGGCCATCACAGCATCCGCCGGAATCCCCGCCACCAGCATATGCCCATGGTCGCGGTAGCCGGTAATCACGGAATCAGTCTTCGCCAGGGCGGCTTGTATCCCCACCACCACAGCTTCCTGGCCAATATACAAATGGCAGAAGCCGCCAATCATCCCCATTCCATAAAGCTGCCCGGCCTTCTCCTCAAAGCGGCGTATGAGCAGCATCTGACGATAATATTCCAGCAGTTGCTCGTCCGAAGCTTTGAACCGCTCCGGTTCATCAGGCCGAGGCCAATTTCGCAATCCCCCAACGTCCTTAGCCACACCGGCACTTTTTCGTGCAACATTCGAGCGGGCCATAGCGTCGGGACTCCTAAAACGAAATCCAGCTATAGAGACTATAAGGCCAGCCCCACAACCCCCACCCTTATACAATCACTCGACAGCAAGCTCAGGCCCGATGTCAGGAAGCGGCACAATCACCTCATCAGGCTTCACCACATTCAAATTTCGCCGCACCAGTTCATCGGCGAGATCAGGGTCAACGCCGGCGGGATCAAGCAGTTCCACCTGTCTTTCTAGCGTCGCCTTCTCATCCGCCCGCATCGCCACCTCAGCAGCAAGCGCCGTCTGCTCAGCCTTATAGCCTCGCCAAGACAAAACTCCCGTCGGCCCGCCAATCGCATGGATTAAAAAATAAAAGCACAGCAGCATACAAGTGGCAGGCACCAAAGCCCGCCGCAAATAGTTCCATATGCCGTCTTCGCGCTCCATCAAAAAATGATAAACCGCTTCACCAAGCCGGGCAAGGCCTCAGAGCCGTAGCAATTGTTCAATAAGGATAAATCAGCTCAGGTCTGGTGCCTTTACCATAAAGCACCCGGCCCGAGCGCACGCCCGTATGCGCGCCCTTATCCACCACAACCACCCCATTCACTAATACATATGGCACCCCAACAGGATAGGATTTAGGCTTTTCATAGGTTGCTGTATCAATCACGGTCTTTGGATTAAATACCACCAAATCGGCCATAAAACCTTTCTGCACCTGCCCCCGGTCGCTAAGTCCCAAAATCTGCGCCGGATAGCTGGTCATCTTCCGTACCGCATCCTCAAGCGTCAGCACCTTGTCCTCGCGCACATATTTTCCCAATACCCGCACATTGGTCCCAAAGGTACGCGGATGCGGAAACCCCGCCGCATTAAGGTTCAACGCGCCAGCATCACTTGAAATCGCAATCCAAGGCTGCTTCATCACCATATTCACATTCTCATCAGACATAGCGAAATAAATCCCGCCAATATTCCCCCCCGCCTCTGCCATCAGCTGCACACAAGTCTCCGCAGGGTCCACATCTCCGCGTAACTCGGCAATCTCGGCAAGCCGCATATTCAGATATTTCTGATGCTCCGGCACAGAAGAGCGCGCATAAACAATCCCTTCCGCATCGCCATGCTCATGCATCCAGGCCTTAAAATCTGGGTCTGCCTTAATCTTCGCCCGCGTCGTCGGATCGTTCAGCATACGCGCAAATTCCTCAGGCCCCTTGTTGCGCGCCCAGACCGGAAAGAACACGCCCCAAGGGTGGTTCATCGCCGTATAAGGATATTGATTAACCGTAATGTCCAACCCCTCGGCCCGCGCCGCATCAATCCGATCAATATAATGTTGCATCAGATGCCAATTCTGCTTGCCCCTGATTTTGTAGTGAAAAATATGCAAAGGCACATCCGCCACCCGAGCAATCTCGAACGCCGCATCCAGTTCCTTGTCCTGCTGAAAGCCTTCCGAGCCAATATGCGAGGTCACATTCCCCCCGTACTTCCGCACCACCTTGGCCAGCTCAATTACCTCCGCCGGCCATTTTGGTCCGCCGCTTTCAAAGCGCAGCACCATCCCCCAAGCGCCCTCTTCCATAGAGCGCGCCATCAACTCCTTCATCCGCTCCAATTGCTCATTGGTCGCCGGCATGTCGCTATAGCCCAAAGTAATCAGCCGGATTTGCTCAAATGAGGCATGGCTGATCACGTTTATGGAGACGCCCTTCTCCCGAAGCCGCGCCCAATATTCCGTAAACGTCCGCCAATCGTTAGAAATTCCATCATCATTCCGCACAGGCAGCCCATCACGCGGCGCCACCGAAACGCTTTCGCCCAACACATCGAGCGTCACCCCCTGCCGGACTTTGCTCTCCGCATTTCCATCTTCCAGCAGCGGCATATCAGAATGCGTGTGCAGATCTATGAACCCTGGCGCCACCACATGGCCCGTCGCATCAATCACTTTCTTCGCAGTCGCCCCGTCCAGCCTGCCAATCTCCACAATCCGCCCGGCGTCCACCGCCACATCTGCCCGGTACCAAGGGTTCCCCGTACCATCGATAACCCGTCCGCCCTTAATCAACACATCATAAGTCTGGGCCCAAGTAGCCCCCGAAATGGCAAGACTGGCAACCGCCGCAAGATAAAAAATCCGCATCATAACCTCCCCTTAAGCCCGCTATTGCTGGGTCCAATCCCACTCAATCGAAGAATTGCCCATATCCGGCGCCAGCAAATTAGATAGCCGCCCAATTTCGGTCGAAGGCTCCTTCGGCGGATACGCCACGCCCATAAACTCCAAATAAGTCTGTTTGGAATTTGGGTCATATTCAAATCGTTTAAGCGCGTCCCGATAGGTAGCCATTTCTTCGCCATTCAAATGTATCGGCGGTGTCGAGCTATCCGGTATCAAGCTCCGCCACTTCGGCCAGCGCGCCATCTCAGCGGTCCAATCCGCCCGAATAGCTGCCAACGCCTTGGCATCGGTCATTAAGTCAATCACACTCGCCGCCAGCGCCTTTGATCCTGCCGCAATACCTTTATGGGCCACAGGCGTCGCCGGTCCAATCGCGCTAGACCAATGATGCCCCGCCAGTGCCCCAGCCGGTTTAGCCGGAATATACATCCTCACATAAGGCAAGTTCCAGGAAATATCTCCCGCGTCGGACGTAGACGCGCCCTGCCGATCATTCCCCAGCTTCTCCACCTCGGTCGGTAGACCCACAATCGGCGCCCCCATAGCTTTCTGATAGCTTTTGGCAAAGCTCACATCAGCCTCAGTCCATATCGGCATCCCCACCTTGGAAATATTGCCCGAAACCAGCTCAGCCAGCGCTTTATTGCCATTAAACGGCCAAGATCCAGAGAATATACGCTCACTCACCCGGGTCTTGGTCGCCATCGCCGCCCCTTCAGCAATGCCCCGGCTCCACGCCAGCAAATGTTCCACAATTGCCGGCGATTTCGCCCGGAAATAATACCAAACGCTGGCTTCCGCCGGCACCACGTTAGGCTGCTTGCCGCCATTGGAAATAACATAATGAATACGCGCATCAGCAGGGTCATAGCCATGCTCGCGCATCTGGTTCACCCCCACATTCATCAATTCCACGCCGTCCAGCGCGCTCCGTCCCTGCCAAGGCCGCGCCCCATGCGCCTGCTCGCCCTTAAAGCTCCATTCAACCGAGATATTGGCAAAATTATCCAGCCCATAACTCGTGCCAAATTCCGTTCCCACATGCAGATCAAGCATGGCATCCACATTTTTAAACAGCCCGGCCTTCACCATATACCCCCGGCTCGCCAGCAACTCCTCTGCCGGCCCACCATAAACCACAATCGTGCCCGCAATCTTATACTTGTCCTTCACCGCCTTAGCCGCCAGCGCCGCCCCCATAAGCGTTGGCTGATGGGTATTATGCCCCTCGCCATGCCCCGGCGCGCCGGGCACCTGCTCACGATGCTCCAATGTCGTCGGCATCTGTGATGTGGCCGGCACCCCATCAAAATCACTCATCAGCCCAATCACCGGCCCACCAGTGCCATAGGTCGCCATATACGCCGTCGGCATCCCCGCCACACCCGTCGTCACCGTAAACCCCGCGTCCCGCAAGGTCTTGGTCACCAACGCGATTGTCTTCACCTCTTGAAAGCCAATCTCCGCATAAGAATAAATCGCATCACTAAGCCGCCCCATCCGGTCCGCATTACGGTCCACCACAGCAAAGGCATCAGCCTTCATCGCCTCAATATTAGCAGCCTGCGCCCACGCAGGTCCCGCTAGTAGCACAAACCCAAGCCCCAAAGATGAAAAAGCCACGCGCATCTCAGCCTCCCACCCGGTTATCGGCAATCTTTGCATCAGGCGCATTTGAAGCCCTGCCCGCCCCTGCGTCCACGTCCGCCGGCGGATACGCAATCTTTAACATCTCCAAATAGCTCTGCTTGGAATTCGGATCATATTCAAAAGGCTTAAGCTTCTCCCGGTAGCGCGCCATCTCCGCCTTGTTCAAATGCGTGGGCGGAACAGCCGTTGGCGGAATCAAGCTCTTCCACGCCGGATACGCCGCCAACTGCGCTGCAAAATCCGCCTTAATCGCCGCCAACCGCTCGGGCTTGGTCACCAAATCAACATAGCTCCCCACCAACACCTTAGAAGCCGCCGCAATGCCTTTATGCGCAATCGGCGTCGCTGGCGCGATCCCGGCAGACCAATGGTGCCCCGCCAATTCCCCATCCGGCTTGGCCGGAAACCGCAGTCGGACCGTCGGTGCCTGCCATGTCATATCGCCAGCGTCAGACGAGCTAGAACTCTGCCCCGCCGCAAACACCGGCGTAACTTCGGTAGGCAATCCCTTTACAGCCACCCCCATGGACCGCTGATAGGAGCGCGCAAACGCCTGATCCGCAGCACTCCACGCCGGCATCCCCACCAGCTTCACATTCTCATCCACCAATTCCGCCAGCGCCTTATTCCCCACAAACGGCCAGGACGCAGACAATATCCGCTCATGCACATTGGTATCTGTCGCCAGCGCCGCCGCCTTAGCGGCCTTTCGCGCGCGCGCAAAAAGCTGCCACACCTGGTCCGCCGATGTATGCCGGAAATAATACCAATCACTGGCATCAGCAGGCACCACATTGGGCTGCTTGCCCCCCACCGGAATCACATTATGCATCCGCGCCGGCGGGTCGATATGCTCGCGCATAAAGTTCAGCGAGACATCCAGAATTTCCACAGCATCCAGCGCACTACGCCCCTGCCAGGCCGCATTGCCATGCGCCGTCCGGCCCTTGAACGACCATTCCGCCGAGATAATCGCCAGATTGTTCATCCCATAGCTGGTCCCCATCTCGGTGCCGATATGCACATCAAGAATAGCGTCCAGCCCTTTGAAAAGCCCGGCATTGCTCATATAGCCCCGGCTCGCCAAAAGCTCCTCAGCCGGCCCGCCAAAAACCACAATCGTCCCAGGCAGCTTATATTTGTCCTTAAGGGCTTTCATCGCCATCGCCGCGCCAATCAGCGTCGGCTGATGCGTATTATGCCCCTCACCATGCCCCGGCGCCCCGTCCACCAGCGGATCCTTCACCAGCGAGGTAGGCCGCTGAGACGTCCCCGGCACCCCATCAAAATCGCTCATCATCCCAATCACCGGGGCGCCGCTGCCATAGACAGCCCGATACGCCGTCGGCATCCCCGCCACGCCCGTTTCAACCTTGAACCCCGCCTTGGTCAGCGTGCTCGTCACCAGCGCAATCGTTTTGACTTCTTGAAAGCCAATCTCGGCAAAGGAATAAATGGCGTCATTAATCTTCGCCATACGGGCCGCATTGTCGTCAACAACGCGAAACCCTTCCGCCTTTATAGCCTGTCCGGAAGGGTCTTGCGCCGAAACAGAGCTCGCCAGTCCAAACATAATGGCCATGAACAATTTTTTGCGCATAGCTCTAATCCTCATAATAAATCGGCCGCTCTGTTAGGGGCGGCCGGCACATCTATCTTCAGTATTTAAATCTAGCGCTCAAGCGGAATGTCCGTCCCAAGCGGTCTCCAACCAGCAGACTTGTTTGTGCTCTGGAGAACTGGCTATCACCCGTTGGTCCATTCGGAGACAAGGTTGGATCCCGGTTCAACAGGTTGTTAATAGTCAGCTGAAGTTGCGCCTCAGAATTACCAACAGGAATTCTGTAAGCAAGCGATGCATCAAGGAAAAATGAACCACCATGCCGATTTGTGTCAATGGTCCGGCGGTCTGTTGTTGAAGCCGGGCAATTGGTGCTGCAAATTATCGCGTTGTTATCGATCACCCCTGAGGAGTTACCACGGCCAATAAGAGCCGCCGTAACCTTCCGGCTATTGTAGATAGCGCTGAGGCGATAGTTCCACGCAGGTGGACCAAAGCTAGAAAGCTGCGAATTTGAAAACTGGCCAACAGTTTCACGCGGCAGGTTGAACGTATCATCGATCAGATTAGAGAGGTAATGCGTAACCGATGCTTTTAGCGTAAGTTGGCCATCCAGAGATGTGGATATTTTATCAAGCGAGGTACGATAAGAAGTTTCGATATCTATCCCTTTGTTTACCTGAGAAGCAAAATTGATAGGGAACAATAAAATCTGATCAAAATTTGTAATCACGCCATTCATATCACGCGCAATGGTAAGATTGGCGCACTGCGATTGGTCATTATCAATGAAGCACAAATCGACGATATTCTGAGGCTCAAGTGACCCAATGGCCCCGGAAAGTTTCACGCTGTAATAATCAACCGCAAGCGCAAAACCGGGCATAAACGTCGGCGTCGCCACAGCGCCAATGGTCCAGCTGCGCGCCACTTCCGGGTTCACATTGGGGTTACCCGTCGCTTTTTGCTGATATCCAACAGTACGCGTAACTTGCCCTGGTTCACGCAGCAAAAGCGTATTAGATCGCCCCGTTCCTGCTGCAAAAAGCTCGTCCAAATTAGGGGCGCGGATGTCACGAGAGACATTCCCACGGAAGCGAATGTCGTCAATCGGCTGCCACGTCGCACCAATTTTCCAAGTCGCTACAGTACCAGAAGTGGAATAATCAGTTACGCGAGCAGCACCATTAAGTTCAGCGCCGGTAAACACTGGCAAAGAAACTTCAACAAAAGCTTCCTTAACGTTGTACTGGCCGCGGTTTTCTAGGTAGTTACCATATTGCCAGCCGTTGTTGAATTGCGGATCAACGACGCTATCAATCTTTTCCTGCCGCCATTCGCCACCCAGCGCAATTGCCGCAGCACCGCCTGGCAAGTCAAAAATTTCGCCGCTGAACGTGAGTGATGCCACGTCTTGCTGCAAGCGCTGGAATCGAGCCGGTTGTGCACCATCGTTAAGAATATAATCGATCGCAGCCTGGGACTGGCCGTTGCTGCCAATACGATTGATGGGAATACAGCCATTGGACGGATTAGTGAGCGTAGAGCGACACACGATAGTGCCTGCAGCTATGCCTGCAGAATTTCCAGCCTGCGCAACTACCGCATCCGTCGCGGCGTTCATCCGAGACCTGAGCCATGTACCAGCCAGCTGTTCGTTGACGCGAGAAAAGCCACGCTGATAATAAGCATCGACGGTCCAGTCACGACCCATCAGGTCAAAATTAGCTTTGCCACCAATAACGTAGCGGTAGACTTCGCGAATGTTCGCAGAGCCTCCTTTGGGCATACCCTCGTTTGTTGTGCCGATTCTAAGCGACGTAAGGCCCAAGGTGTCCATCTGCTGGCCAACTGAGGCCGGCAAATAGGCATTGTCACGCTGGATGGTGAGGTTGCCGTTATCAATTGGCTGGAGATAGTTGCTCTCAAGCTCCATCCTATTATACGCCATGCTGGCATATACATTGAAGTCAGGGGTGACATCAAAAGACACGCGCCCATAGGCCCCGATGCGCTCCTGTCCCGGCTCCAGCGACGTCGAGCCGACAAAACCGCGTCCCGCCTCCTGCCAATCACCGCCAAGCATGGCGATAGAATTAGTAGTTTGAACCTGACCAAACACGTGCTGGCCCACTGAAGCAAAGCCGGTGTTCGGATCCACAAGACCAAATTTCGTTCCACGAAGCGGCCCAGTTACAACAAGTCCTCCCGGTGTAACGCGAGCAGGCCCCGTCTGAGAGCTAACAATGAATTCAGGCCGACCATTGCCAACAACATAGGCCGGGTTCGGTATAATATTATAACCGCTATCATTCCAATCTCTGTTGATAGACGGGATATGCTCTTGTTTAAAATACTGGAAATTGCCCATGATATGAAGGCGGTCGTCCATAAGCTTCGTGCCAGCCGTAGCTGAGAAGTTATAGTTGGCACCGTCGCCATAGGTTGTTTCACCATAATCGGCATTCAATTGAACGCCGACAAAGTCTTTCTTCAAAATGAAGTTGACCACGCCGCCGACGGCGTCGGATCCATAGGCAGCAGAAGCACCACCTGTCACCACTTCAACGCGCTCCACCAACGCCTGAGGAAAGGTGTTAATGTCAACAAGTCCAGTGGCAGAGCTGGCTACTGAGCGCTGGCCATCCACCAAAATCAGTGTGCGGTTGACCCCCAAGCTGCGCAAATTAATGGCAGCAATGCCCGCCGTCGCTGAAGATAGGTTAGACGTACTGGTCGCTGCAGCAGAAGACCCTTGAATAGCAGGCAGTTGGCTAACAAAATCAGAAATATTCGGCGGCGCTACGGCTTGAATGTCTGCCTCACCAAGAACGCTAACCGGCGTGGGGGCGCTATAACCGTCCCGAACAATGCGAGAGCCGGTCACGGTAATCGTACCCGGATCCGCGGTTGCCACATCAGCCTGCGCTACCTCGGTAGACTGCGCCAACAAGGGGCTGCCGCCTATGACTATTGCCATAACACTAGCTGTCGCAAACGCCGTGTTACGTATTAATACTAATTTTGTAGCCATTATATTGCCCCTTGTTAAGATTAAGATAGCCTATGTTCCCCAAGACAATCTCAGAATAGAACCTATGCAGTTATTTGCTTTATAGTTGCAGTTAAAAAAATCACTGAGACGCCAATGCAGTAGCCTTTTTATAAACCTCTTTGCCACCAATGATCGTCCGTAGCACCTTAACGTGTTGGATGTTCACCGGATCAATGGTCATAATATCTTCGCTCAATACCGCAAAGTCAGCAGCCTTCCCGGGCTCAATGGACCCAACCTTCTTCTCATTAAAGTTCAAATAAGCAGATTCCATCGTGTGCGCCCTGAGCGCCTGCGCCACTGAAACGCCTTCTTCCTTCAGACCCTTGATAGTGCCATTCCAGCTCGTGCGCGTAACACCTGCAAAAATACCGGCAATCGGACCATAAGGACCGGCATCTGAACCGAAGGAGACATGAATCCCGCGCCTAACAAGCGATCCAGCCGGATCTTGGGTGGCTTCCCGCCCAGGCTCCAAAGCCTCATCCGCAAAAGACCCCAGCGACAGCAAAAATCCAGGCTGGCTGGCCAGCCCAATATTATACTTCACCATCTTATCGATTGTATATTCCGGCGGCTTTACAGCAACATGGTGCAGATAATGTCGGTAATCGCCCTTCGGCATCGTATCCAAAATCTTGCCAAGCTCATTCACCACCATCTCGGCAGCGCCATCGCCCATGGTATGAATCCCCACCTGCCAGCCAAGTTCAAGCGCGCGCTTGGCGGTCCGATAGAAGTTGGTGTCAGGAATACGCTGCACCCCGCTAAATTCAGGGTTATTCTCATAAGGCCGCGTAGACCAGAACACAGGCGCGCTCAGCCCGCCATCAATGCTCATCTTAATCGCGCCCATCTCCAACTTGGGATGCTTGTAGACGGTCTTTGGGTTAAAAGCCTCAACCTCGGCAATCGTCACCTTCACCGCCTCTTCCATATCATCGAATTTGTCCGTCCCCGGCCAAATCCGATACTGCGTGGTCAGCCGTGGCATCTCATCGCCATACTTATTATAAACAGCTTCCAGCATCGGAAAGTCATCCGGCCGAAGCCCCGCCACATTGGCACTGGTAATCCCTAAAGATACCAACTGCCGTAGCAATTTCGTCCAATTGTCCATCGTCTGCTCTGGCGACAATGCGCCGCGCAGCTTGTCCTTTGGCATTGAGTCCCAGATAACGCGGCGTGCCGATTCCGTCACCTTGCCGGTAGGCTCACCATTCGAATCCCGAACAATCTCACCGCCCTCGGGCTTGGTGTTCTTGGTCACCTTGGCTTCAGTCAGCGTATTCGTGTTAACGAGCAACGTATGAGGTCCTCGCGCCAAAACGACCTTATGATCTGGCGCCACAGCGTCCAACTGTTGCCGTGTCGGCAGATTGGAATTGGGCCACTCCTCGCGGGAAATCTCGCCAACAATCCATTCGCCCTTGGGCGTAATAGCCGCCTGGGCTTCAAGCGCTTCAAGCAGTTGAGGGAGTGTAAAAACCCCAATCAACCACTCCGGCAGCTCGCCGATCATCGAGCTATATTTCCAAGGAATTAGCGGCTCGCCCAAATGGATGTGATTGTCATAAAAGCCCGGCACCATTGTCTTGCCGCCAAGATCAATAATCTGCGTGTCCTTGCTCGCCAGCTTGGCCATGTCCTTAGCAGACCCAACCGCCAGAATTTTGGCCCCCGACACTGCAACAGCCTCGGCAATATCATTCTTGGAATTGACCGTCACCACCTTGGCATTGGTGTAAATAAGGTCCGCCATCTGCGCAAATGCCGACGTCGACCCCAGCGCCATAACGGCAACCATCGCGATATTCCGAAATGCCGACATTTCCTAACCCCCTAATTCATTTGCAAACCAACTAAGACAAAAGTCTCTAGACAGAAGCCCCAATCAACAAGGTGTTAAATATGTTAGGCTGGTGCTTTCTGTGCACCGAATTGGGCCATAGTCTCATAAGTCCGCAGCTAGAGACGGTAGTGCGCGGTTCAAGACGGTTGAGTAGCCCAGCGCGGCCGGCCCGTTATGCGCGTGCCGGTCACTATCGCGTGGATTTTTGTCATGAGACCTCCCCGGGGGTGATCGAAACAGTGATCAAGGTATCCCTTTTTCCTGACGCAGCCTGTAGGTGCGGTCGGATGGAAGTGCAGTCGATCATCTGGATGATGTCGTCATAAGCCGCTAGTATCGCGTACAACAGCTGGTTCCAAACAACCGCCAGTCTTCAACATGTGGCACGCCTCGCGGCTCGTTAGGCAACAGCGGTTAAATCACCCGCCACCCAAAATCCGTCAGATCGTAGCGGCTCATCCAAAAATTCCCTTCGGAACCTTGAATCACGAACACGCCAAAGTGGGAGTTCCGCTTATGAATTCACGATCTAGCCCGTCTTATTCACCGGACCGGGTTTATCGGGGTGGCGAACGTAGCTTAACTCTCTGATCTGATGTAGAGAATGGGTGTCGACGCCATTCTATTCATCCGGACAGAAAGTGCCACG
>Ga0105050_10003261_pt1 | contig 22630 bp, 15 predicted proteins | sample FRY01_FD_78088 | JGI IMG/M metagenome (GOLD analysis project Ga0105050, IMG submission 78088) | Freshwater microbial communities from Lake Fryxell liftoff mats and glacier meltwater in Antarctica - FRY-01 | ecosystem: Environmental > Aquatic > Freshwater > Ice > Glacier meltwater ...
CTTTGAACACCTGAGCCATACCTGGAAAATCCCGGGGGTTCGGGGGCTGGCCCCCGAGCGTATGCAACACCACACACTAATTACAAAAATATGTTGTCTCAAAGTCATTGACACATTCCGTTTCCACCGAAGGTACCGGACGCACCCTCACTGATGACTTCAACATCGACAAAAGCGTCAGAACCATAGGCGGAGGAATCCAGTTCCAGAACGCCATTGTTATTCGTCGCTGCCACACCGGTCGCGTCAGAAACTAAGTTGATCGCATTGGTAACATCGTCGACAGACGCCCCTGCTTGAAAGTTAAACACTTCCGCCCCTTCTCGACCCGCAACCTTGACCACCAAATCATCACTCAGAGCGCTATTTGTAAAACCATTGGCAGCCACACTTAGGCTGGCAGTTTCAGCCGCATTGGCGATGGAAATGGAAACATCTAACGAACCCGCCGATCCTAAATTCGCCTGTTCAACTGACAAATCTGTCACGGTATCAAGGCCCGCACCGTTGGCACCTGCGGTTACCTGGAAATCCAAACTACCGTCCAAGATCGCTTTCCCCTGGAAGGTGGTGGTCTGAGCGATGCGGTCGATCGCCTCCAATGAAGAGTCAACTTGCAACTGGTTCGCTGAAATTTGTTCTTCACTCAGTGCACCCGAGTTGGCGGCTTCAGTCACCAAGCCACGAATGTCATTCAATAAATTCGAAACCTGAGACAACGCGCTGTCGGCGGTTGCAAGCACTTGCGACGCGCGTTCGCTATTTTTAATCGATTTGCCTACTGCAGTAATGTCTTTCCGCAGAGTTTCGCTGGCAATCAATCCAGCGGGGTCATCTTTGCCCGAATTGATTCGCAAGCCCGTGCTTAATCGAGTCAGCGAAGTTTGTAATTGCGAGTTGGATTTCGACAAGTTCTTTTGTGCAACAAGTGAACTTACGTTCGTGTTAATTCGACTCATGGTCGTTTACCTTTGGGGCTTTAAATTTGGCGACTCAGTGGAAACCAAAACTGCGGTAACAGCGGTCAACTATTAGGCAGCGAGATGACGCTTGCTCAACCAGTGAAACCCCGAAAACATTTCGGCGTGGTGATCGCGACATAATACCGATTGGTTCAAACGGCAATGGAAAACTGGAAGATGCCGTTAGAGTGACTTCACACTGCTTGGTGAAAATCTACCGAAAATGAGGTTAAGGAAAAATTTGCTATCGTTACAAACGTTCTAGCTGATCCAACCCAAACGGCTTGCCATAACTTCGCCTAAGAACGACCGCACAATCGCTGCAATCACTAGGAAACTAAGAGTTATGCCCCGATTAACCAAGACGGACAAGCGACTTGCGCCGCTGGCTTTGTAAATTTACCAAAAGAAGTTAGTCCCCACGGCCCTATTCAACGGACAGTGACAATCAAATCAGAACCAAAAAAACATCTAGACATTAGGTCAACTACTGGCACTGCGGTAACTAGAAAGTGCCTTTTGGAAAACCCAACGGGACGCGGCCAATGAAACCAACGCCATGACAAACGCCAAGATGGCATAAACCACGGTTGCGGCATGCGAATCTGGCCGCACCGGTTGTGCCAAGATCCTGGCTGGCACATTCACGACAAGTAAGATTGGGACCACAAACGTAAAAGCGCCCCATAACATCCAGCCCCAAACACCTTGTTGATAAATCTCCATCGGTTGCCGGTAAAAATTGGTGATGTAAAACCAAAAAGTATAGAGCGTCTGATTTCTTCCCAACCAGATACTGGTCGATGCCAACGCGATCATGACGCTGTACAAAATGACCAAACCACAGCAAACAAACAGAACGTACAGCAAGACTGACGACACGGTGACTGTTAGTGGGTTTTCGAGATCTCGCGTCAGCCCGACCAAGGCATAAATCACCAGCGCTATCCCGACGACCAAATTTGACAAATTGGACCAAGCCATCTTGGGAAATGAAACCAAAAATTGAGTGTCGATTGGTTTCAAAAGCGCAAAATCTAAGTTTCCAGTGCGAATTAATTCGCTGAACTCTTGCGCATTGGGCATCACAAAAGACTGGATCAAACTGGTGATAATCCAGGTCGTGCCCAAAAAGACAAAAAATTCATTTTCGCCCCAACCTGTATTGCGACCGATTGAACTGGTGTGTGAAAAAATGATCTTGAAGAAACCAAGATTCATCAACGTCCAGGCAACTGAAGAAATACACTCAAGCCAAAAGTTGGCCCGAAACGACATCGCCCTCACCAATGAGTTCCGAACGAAGGTCGCAAATACTCTTGAATACGATGGGCTAAACGATTCACGTTTGGTCACAGTTTCACTCATGTTCTCAACCCTCCACCAATTTTGGCCCAATCGATCATCATGTCAGCATTGTCTTTGTGCTGAAGAACTTAGATACAGCGTTTAATAACCGACGCTTTTCCAATCCAGAAAAAACATCGCCGGCAAAGTGCGGGCTCCCAATGAACTCTTCAAACAAACAACCCAATACAACCTGTTCCCATCTAACCACCGTAGCCACCGTACCGAACTAAGCCACGATTCCACAATACTCGACTGAGCACGATAAAGAACAATATCCAAACGTACTGAATGACCAATCCTTGAACCATTGGCCAGCCTTGTATTTTCCCCAGGGCAACCGCCGACGGGAAATACGCCAAGTACTGAAGTGGCAACAGACCCACGATCCAGTCGAAAGGGGCGGGTAGCAGGTCCAAAGGAAACATATGCCCTGAAAGAAAAAAGCTAAGCAACATATAGATAAACGCCAAGCTGGTGACCTCCAAGAACCAGAACGACGCAAGTCCCAAGCAGGCTTCCAAAAAGAAGCCTAGCAAAAAAGCGCCTGCCAACGATGCCACCAACGCCAAGAACTGATAGACCGAAGGGAAACCCGCATCAAAAAACGATCGGCACAGGAAAAACACTAATGCAAATGGCAGAAATGCAATGACGTAATACACCAACTTATGGGCGATCCGCTGAAGCAGCAAACAGCCCAACATATCCACAGGCTGGATCAAAAACTTCTTGACCTCACCCGTTTGAACACTGGAAGCAATTCCCGAAGTCAAGCCAGGCATACTGGAAAACGCTCGAGTCAGCATGACTAGCAACAAATAGGCAACCATGTCATGAAGTGAATAGCCCTGGATTGTGATGGTATCGATGTTTTCCGTGCCCTGCCCCGACTTACCGCCAGCTACTGCATCAAAAATTGCCCACCATAAAAATATCTGAGTAATAATGGGTAAGAATCGCATTAAGGTGCCAAACGCGAAATCACCTCGGTAAACCAATCGCTCTTCCAGCGAAACCTGAAATAGTGACCACCAAAAACGACTTCTGACTAGAACTTGATTCATCTCGACCGCCTTCCTTGATTAATTGCCTGCAAACAAGAGGGCAATGATGTCTTCCAACGGAGGATCTGCGACGGACACATCTTCGACAGGATAAGAGTTCAAAATTTCTGCCAAAGACGGTGTCACTTGCGCCTTTGGGATCTTGATTCGAATTTTTGGTGGTTGAATTTCTAAGATCTCCCCAAAGCGTCGCATTTCTTCCAATCGAGTCGCATCTGAAAAACGCAGGGAAACAATTTTCGACTGATGAAATTTATCAATAATCTGAGCCAGCGACCCATCAAACTGAATTCGGCCTTCATTGATAATCACGACGCGCTTACAAAGTGCCTCAATGTCCTTCATGTAGTGACTGGTCAGCAGAATCGTAATATCCTGCTCCTGTTGATAATGCTTTAGAAATTGCTGAATGTTGTGCTGTGCTACCACATCCAACCCAATGGTGGGTTCATCCAAAAACAGAACATCTGGCTTATGCAGCAACGCCGCCGTCAACTCCATTTTCATTCGTTCACCCAGAGATAACTCACGAACAGGCTGCTTCAAAAGGTGGTTCAAATTCAGCAAACTTGTCAACTCGTCTTGAGTCGCTTGAAATTGCTTGTCTGGAATCTGATAAATATGTTGATGCAAGCGAAAGGATTCCAACGCAGGCAAATCCCACCACAGTTGGTTCTTCTGCCCCATGACCAAGGCAAACCGCCGACGGTATGCATTGTTTCGCTGCCAAGGCACGTGCCCCATCACCTGACAGGTGCCCGCCGAGGGATGAATCACGCCTGATAACAGTTTCAAGGTCGTGGTCTTGCCCGCCCCATTAGGCCCCAGGAATGCCACGAATTCGCCTTTTTCGACGCTGAGATCAATTCCATTGACCGCCGTAATTTCTCGATATTCACGTTTAAACAATCCACGAATAGATTGCCACAGTCCTTCCTTCTTCTGATAGACCTGATATTTTTTGGTAAGGTTTTGAATTTCGATGATTGCCATAGCGGTCAATTGATTAGTGTTAAGATGATCGGTTCGGGAATAGAACCTACAGACATTGGACTGGTGAATTGCAAGCCGATGAATTTCCAAATCCGTCAGCAGCCCAAGACGGTCACCTTTGCAGAAATTCCAATTTCAAAGACGCTGCGGCTCAATAAATTCGGAACAACGCGAATTTGATCAGCAGAGAATTCTATAATCTGGGAGAATGCCCCAGACACCCATGACTGCCAGTAGACCTATTTTTGTAACAAATGACGAGTGGTGCATGTACGATAGATTACGAATCGGACTAGGACACGACACCCACCGCCTCTCTGAAGGCGGCCCGCTGCGAATGGGTGGCATCTGGATTCCCCACGACCAACATGCCGTTGGCCATAGCGACGCGGATGTTCTGTTGCACGCGATCACCGACTCCATTCTGGGAGCCGCTGGGGCTGGCGATATTGGGCAACTTTTCCCGAATAATGATCCCGAGAATAAGAATCGGGATTCCCGCCAAATGCTGCAAATCGCCTGGCAGCCACTAGCCGATGCTGGCTGGCGACTCCTAAATTTGGATTGTGTCGTTTTTGCTCAATCACCTAAGATGCTGGAGTATTGGCCGGCCATCAAGCAGGAAATCGTGGCCGCTTTGACCAACGAACATACTACGGTGTCTGCACTGCAGATCGGGGTCAAAGCCAAGACCGGCGAACATGTGGGGCTGATCGGCCAAATGGAAGCAATCGCCGCGCAATGTGTCTCACTTCTGCTAGCGCCTGAATCCGAATAGTCCACCCGTTTAGTTGCGTCCAAGCCGAGCACCGATCGACGTGTTTTTTTGGCCAGCATCTACGTAGCAACAATCACGAAGGATTCCGCCCCAACCTAAGGTGGTGCGTCAATTTGACGTTTCGCCGCCAAATTCTGTCGTGATGCCCCACACCCATTTTTCGAGAATGCAAATTTGCCTGAAAACGAAAATCAAAACACCGATGTCGCTGCGGATCGTAGTTGGCACAACCCAATTCGTATCCTTGGCGTAGATCCTGGTTTGCGTGTGACAGGGTATGCCGTTCTAGAATTTGGTAATTCCACCATGATCCAGGGTGGGGTCGCTGCCCCGGGAAAACAAACCAGCGCTTCGCTGCCGTTTAATTTTCTAAACCCTAAAATCAAGATCATCGAAGCGGGGGTCATTCGAGTCGCCAGCGACCAGCCAATGGAAAAACGACTGGCACAAATCAAATCCTCGATAGACGAGGTTTTGAACGATCTTCGTCCGACAGAAATGGCACTTGAAAAACTTTACGCTCACTATGAACGAACTCAGCCCGCAATCCTAATGGGGCACGCCCGCGGTGTTTTGATGTTGGCGGCAGCTCATCATTCAATCGAAGTTACGGGCTACGCGGCGACTGCAGTTAAAAAGACCGTTTCTGGTCACGGACGAGCCCCCAAGACTCAAATGCAAGCTGCGGTGTGCCGGCACCTTGGCCTAAAAAAGCCGCCCGAACCTCACGATGTGGCCGATGCCTTGGCCATTGCCCTTTGTCATTACTTCCTGGCGCATTCCCCGATGAAAGCACAATTGCTCGTGGGACTGGAATCCATGAAAAATGCCAAAGCAAACACGATCCCAAGGGCCGCTCGGAAAAAGATGGACTCGGCCCAAAACGACAGACCGGAAGATTTTCGTTAGCGAAACGACTTTGGCTGGTTCCCAGCGTCTTGGACCTAGGGGCACATGGCTAACCCACAGCCCATCGAACGTCGCTTTATGCCTGCTGGACTGATGCAAAGTCCCCTTGCTTAACCTTCCCAATGGCCTGCTACTTTGGTCAACTGTAGGAAGATTTTCTTGGAGGAAAAGACTTGACCATGGGTCGGTCGCAACTGGATAGTCACTGAAATTCTTAGACAAGAACGGCAAACCAATGATCACGGAAATCCAAGGAAAGCTGGTCGCCTTAAGCGACGAAGCTGCGACAATTCAGATAGACGCGTTTCGATATGAGGTCTTCGTTCCAGAGTTTTCTCGTCGAGCGATTCAACTAAAGCTCAACGAAATCATCCAACTTTTCACGATCTACTACATTGATGGAAATCCGACCAAGGGAGGGCGGATGACGCCGCGTTTAATCGGATTTGTCACCGAAATTGAACGTGATTTCTTTGACCTGTTCTGCTCGGTTGATGGTGTGGGAATGAAAAAAGCCTTACGCGCTATGGTCCGCCCTGTCCAAGATATCGCGATTGCCATCGAAGAACAGGATGTGAAAACGATTTCTAGCCTGCCCGGAATCGGGCCATCTATCGCCGAACGCATTATCGCCAAGCTACGCCGAAAAATGGCCAAATTCGCGTTGCTGGTGGGCAGCGAAACACCGGTAAATACGGAACGCCAAACCGCATCCAATGTGGTCGAAGAAACCTACCAAATTTTGATATCCTTGGGCCATGCCGAAGCCGAGGCTCGCCGACTTGTCGATCAAGCGTTACTGGCGAAATCCAAATACAAAGATGTTGAAGCAATGTTGCAAGCAGTGTACGACAAGAATCGCTAACATATCGAACGGACCCAGCGACGGAATTTCCCTTCGACGAATCAATTCCATTCAAACTTGGGACGCTTGGCCTTTGAAACATCGTTGCTGCCAGACGCTAACCCGTTAAATGAATCTAGGGGAATTCTGTTCATGAGCCGTTCGTTTGGGACTGAATCTGATAACGTGAATCCCGGTCCCCATACCGGTCGCGCACCAGTTGCAAGTTCAACCAATCCCGACCGACCACAGCCACATCCGAGGGGATATCCACCGACCCAAGAAACGACTTCGCCGGCAAACCAACCCTATCCGGTGGAAGTGATTGACCCTTACGATCCCAGAGGGGTGAATCCACAGGCGAAGGTTGATTTTGATGGTCAACCCCCACAACGGGCCGACATTCAGTTTGGCCCCATCAATCGTGAATCTCGCCAACATACCCAAACCTATTCTCCAGCAACCTATGCTCCAGGTCAAAAGCAAACGCCAACTCAAGAAGGGTCTGCACCGGGCGATGGCGCGGCGGATCAGTACCTACCCCTCCAAATCGATTGCGAAGCAAGTTTACCCGAAGAAGAAGGGTGCCCCGAATGCGGTTCGCCGGTTGACTTGAATGCGAAGTTCTGCCCGGCTTGCGGTGAAGATCTGCAAGATCGTCTTGGCGATAATCAGATTCAAAACCGGTCGGAAACCTACACTCGCAGTATTCAAGCGGAAACCGATCGACAGCATTGGAAATGCGATTCGTGCGGTAGCGAAGTAACTTCCCTGGGTTCAGACCGGACACTTCACTGCCCGTTTTGCGAGTCGACGTATGTGGCCGAGATTTCCACACAGCAATCGGGCCGCCAACGCCCCGAATTTATTATTGGGTTTGGCATCACAAAAGAACGAGCGACTCAAAGGATCACTGCCTGGCTGGAAGATTCCAGTTGGTATCACCCTAAGGATCTAAAAGATGCCAAGATCGTGCAACGCTTGCGCGGCATCTACATTCCTTTTTGGTCGTTTTCAACTTTAGCCCAAAGTACTTGGCAGGCGTCGATTGGCGAATACTGGTACCGCACCGAAACGTACACCGTACGAAATTCGAAAGGCAAAACCGAAACACGAACCCGTCGGGTGCGTCATACCGAGTGGTGGCCGTTGGCGGGGCGTCACCATCAATACTACAGCGGTTATTTGGTGTCAGGCAGTTCAGGACTGAACCAATCAGAAGCGGATGCCGTCCAACCGTTTAACTTGCCGGCGCTGCAACGCTACCAACCGTTCTTTTTGGCTGGCTGGTTCAGCGAAGAATATTCAGTGGCTGCCGAACAGGCAATGCAGCGAAGCCTTGAAGTATTTCGCCACTGGGAAAGATCCAACATTCAAGCTTTTTTGCCAGGCGATACCTCCAGCAACTTACAAACCCAAACATCCTTCAGCGGCACCCAGTCCGATCTGTGCTTGCTGCCGCTGTATATGCTGAGCTATCAATACAATGACCAAAATTTTCGAGTCATCATGAATGGGCAAACCGGAAAAGTGTTTGGGCAGAAACCGATCTGGCGAACCAGAGTCAACTGGGTGATCGGTGGAGTCATCGCGATTGTTCTACTGATCGTTTTGATCGCGGCGTTGTTGCAAATTCGTTGGTAGTTCCGTCAATTAGCACCCCAGTTTGCGTTTGAAAAATCATGTCCGACCCCAGCCCGACACCACAACAGCGAAAGAATCAATCTGCCAAACCGACCAACGAGTCGTCTGCTCTGATTTTTTCCGAAGTCAGCTTACGCTGCAAAGTATGTGAAGCGCTGATCGATCGCGAAGACTTATTCTGTGCCAACTGTGGTACGGAAGCGCCGACCGCCGAGGGTCAATTGCAACCCAAGCAAACGCTGAAGTTTTGCTTCAAATGCAATGGCTGCGGTGCATCAATGAGCTATGACGCGTCGGTACAAAATCTAAGCTGCCCATTTTGCGGAAATCAAAAGATGGATTCGCTGTCGGATCAAACAACGATTACCGCACAGTGGGTCATTCCGTTCAAGACTCAACAACACCACGCCCACCAGATCCTGTTTCGCTGGCTTGGCAGCAGCTTTTGGCGCCCCAACGACCTAGTGCGGCAAGCGAAGGTGACACAAATGCGGCCAGTGTTTGTACCCTATTGGTCCTTCGCGGCCAGAACACGCACCTTCTGGACGGCGGACTCGTCGGACGTACCTTGGAATGCGCAAGGGGATTGGCGGCCAGTTACCGGTGAACACCAAGGGCAGTACGAGGGCGTTTTGATCGGAGCCAGCAGTATTTTAACGCCCGCACAAACCCATGCTCTGTGTCCATTTAATCTCGCTCAGGCAGAAAGTTCCAACCATGTGGACCTAACCAATTGGGTTGTTGAACAAGTCAAAGTGCAACGCAAATTCGCCCGCCCCCAAGCCCGCCTTGCGATTGAAGAACTGGAGCGGAACGCTTGCCAGAAATATGTTCCTGGTCGCTGCCGGAACATGAAAGTCAATGTTCGCCTTTCCGCGGTAGAAGGTCATCCTGTTCTACTGCCCATCTGGATTTTGGCATATCAGTACAAAGGGCAACTGCATCGATTCCTTATCAACGGTCAGACGGGACGCACTTACGGTTCGGCTCCGTTTAGCTGGTGGAAAGTCACGGCCGTTGCTGCCGCAATTTTCGGCTTCGCTCTTTTGGCCGTTGTGGTCTTCGGGGTGATCAGTCGCTCATAGACAGCGGCCGCCCGGTGCCTGATAAACAGAAACTCTTTTTCGCGGCGGACCCTTAGACAAAAGAAGATCAGCCGCAAGTAATTTCAGAACAAGAACCGACTGAGAACCCATCGAAGTTACGCTAACTTAAGCTTCAAGAAGGATTCCGCGAACTGCGATTCAATCGCAAGCCAAGACATTCGCCCGTCCAACAATCAACGATCGCGAACACTATTCGTCACCACCCCGACTTACCGTCAGCGCAAAAAAGCTGTCAGCGCAAAAAAGCGCCCTTCGCAGGTGGGGCAGGATCCTACGAAGGGCTAGGCCCGGACTAGCCGAGCCGTTACTCAAATTGTTTTAATTAATCGTCTGCTTTGAAACAGAACTATCCCAAAAATCAATCAATAAACCATCAGTTCAAATCTTACCAAAGAAGTCCGCTGCCGTCCAGCAGTCAAACTTTCTAAATGCTCGAAATGGCGATTACTGCCAATCCGAACATTCATTCGGAGTCGCGTTTGGTACCTGCTTTCCAGACTGTCAAACAAGGGACTCCAATTTCGGTGGTGTGGAAGAATTATGCAATGTTACTGTCGACTTGGCAAGCGACTCTTCTCCACTAATACGCAAATAATTTGAAAATCTCAGCGAGATTGCCCTAAAGGCAAAGCCTAGACTAAAAGACGTCTAGAATGAAATGATGTCCCCAGTGGTAGGGGCGACTCGATGGATAAAAGTTGTGCCACTGTTTGTTGTAAACAGGAACTCGCATTTCTGCTGGGTAACGGTAGTACATGCTATCGGCACTGCGATAGTATTCGTTGCCCCAGTAGTTTTGTGGGTAATAGACGTAGGGGTAGTGGTAAAACTTTTGGTAGTCACGAGCTTGATTTTGCCCGCCCCAAGTTTGACCAAAACCACGTTCTTGAGCTTGTGTGCTGTTATCTGAAAGACAAAACATAAAAGCGACTGCGACCAAAGCGACAACCAACAGGCGATTCATAGAGCTCCCCTTTGCGGATCGGGACCAAATGGGGTGAATTGATTCAAAGGAAGGTCGCCAGCGGTATTCGTTGGTCGACTAACGTTTGGGATGACACGGTTTCGGGTAACCCCTGGAATGTGCCAATCCCCTGCCCTTTCTATATTCGGCACAATGCGAACCCATCATTCAATGAATCGGCAGAATTGTTACGATCACTTCGCGGTAATTGTTAACCTGTGTCGGCTAAGCGGTTTGTCCCAATTGAATCGCTACACTTTCGCTAGCGTACCGATAGATCCACTCGCCAGCATCAACTGAACACGCCGGCTTTGTAACCAATGCTGGCCAGAAATTGCCTGACAACGAGTCAAACACAACCGATCGGTTAGCGCTCACCCAGCCAAGACGCCATAGCCCCGATGAACCGGAACTTTTCTCAGATCAAGGTCCCCTACTCGGGGCGAAAACTTCGCTCAATAGACCACAGCTCCCGCTAGTTTAAGTGGCGCAGCGGTGAGACGGCGACGTTTACTCCAGGCGAAAATGCCAGATGGTCGGGTGCCTGCCCGGCCGTAATCCAGTTGCCCAATGACTGGCAAAGCGTCTGAGTGATGGTCGCAGAGTCCAAATCAACATACTGATAAGGATCATGGTGAACCTGACCAATGCAATACTGTCCGCTGCGTCGTCGAGCGATCAAATGGTATCGCTCCAGCAGGAAGTGTTCTAAAGTTTCGGGTTCTGCCGAGCGGAAATTGGGGGATGCTGGGAGCCTGATTTTCATGTCGTATTGCACATCTGGTGCGGATTTGCGCAAGCCTTGGTAGTGAATTTGCCCGTGCTGCTGCCCCATGAATAAGTCGGCCGTCTGATAATTCAAATGCCAAAACTTCCTTGCAACCCACACCGCAAGACGGTGGTTTGCGTCCAAGCTGAAAAACCAAACCCCACTTCGACCACTCGCATGCCGGACGTAGGTTCTTAGATTGGTCTCCAAAAACCAAGAGATCCCTGGAACGGCAGGCGACCACCAAGGACGGATCCGCTCCATCAAAAATGGGACCACCGCTAACCACGCCGAATCATCGAACGTCTCAATCGTCAAACCTGGCGGAAGTAAAGTCTGGAGTTGAGCGGGTGCAACACGCCAGTGCGCAAACAAAAGGTGACGCCAATGCTGATAGCCGGCAATCGTCGGATCATCGGCCGGCGGTCGAGTCATTTCAAAATTCGTAGACATCAAATCTTACCGTTGGCAAGGTCCATCAATCGATCGATATAAATCGTCTTATACATGTAGATAACGACGAAACCGATACAGGCGAATATCAATAACATCACCATTGTCGCACCGATTGTGCTAAGCGTCTTCAAATTGCGTTGGGCTTCGTCATCGTAAAGAATCGCTAAGTGCTCAAGGCCTTCAGGGATCGTGCCCGAGATTTCGCCGGTTTCAATGGCGATAATGAAGTCACGTGGAAATACTTTGGTGGCGTTCAAAGACTGCGTTAGCGTCTTGCCGGCCCGAATTGAAGCTTCCGTGTCTTTCTGATGCCGTTGATAATACCACTGCTGCGTACTAATCAAACCAAGCTTGATACTTTCTATCGCACTTAGTCCGGCTTCCATGGCGGTGGCCAAAGCCCATGCGGTCCGGCTTAACGTCATCACTTCAATTGTGCGTCCCACCAAGGGAATCCGCCTTGCAATATCCAACGGCAAACTACCAAGCCAACCCTTGGCAAACGCCTGGTAGGCAAAGGCAAGACCTGCTCCCGCTGACAAAATCATCAGGCAATAAGTAATGAAATACGCTTTCGGCGTCCAACCAAAGCCGAACGGGTCGATTGGCTTGGTGTTGGTTATCGATGCAATAACCCCAAACGCAAGTATCAGTACGCCAATAATCACGATCGACATCGCCAGTTCAAAAGCGGGCCAAGCGATACTTGAAAGGAAACTGGCCCGCAAATCGACTAACGCCTTGTAGTAAGTGCTTAGCCTAGCGGCCGCCTGTTCCAACCGTCCGCCCCTTTCCCCAGCTTCCACCAACGCGATGGTCAGCTGCGGAAAATAATGCTTATTGCGTTTCATCGAATCCGCGAGAGTGCTGCCACTTTGAAGATCAACTTCCATTCGCCCAAAAACAGCTTGCCCCTTGTTTCCAGTCGAGCCCTTAAGTTGCCGAATCGTTGATCGCAAATCAACGCCGGCCCGCACGTTGATAGCCATGCGATGAAAGATGTCCGACAATTGTCGATGGGAAGCGGTAGCCACGGTGTTGCCTCTGAAATCAAAAAAAAGACACGAGTGCAAGGTTGCACTCGTGTCTTAATTGTAGACGATTTCGATGCATGAACAAAGCGAAAATCAATTCGCTCCAAACAATAGTTCACGACGTTCTTTCTCTAATTCTTCGCGATGTTTTTTAGCCTTTTCCATTTCTCGCTCTTTACTTCGCACTTTCGACTTGACCTGAGCTTCTCTTGTTTTTTCAACTTCCAAGTCTGCATTCTTTTGGTCAACTTGCTTTTTCAGCTCTTCAATCTGCTTCTCCAGACTGTCGATCGAACCTGCAACTTTCTCGATATTCGCCGTCTGTTGACTGAATTCTTTGTCCAATTCGGCCTTTTCGGTCGTCAATCCAATCGCTTGAGTGTTCAGTTCCAACATGACCGACTCGTAGCCTTTAAGTCGATCGGCAAAGACAACTTCTGGACTGAAATTGCCCGTCGCTAATCTTTGAAAAACAGAATCAACCAACGACATCGGCAGAGCGTAAGATTTAACCCGTCCTGATCGCGAGATATTCATCCCTAGGACTCGTCCGTCTAAGTCAACAATTGGGCCGCCGCAATTTTCAGGAGTCAAGAATGAATCATGCTGGAAGGCCATTGGAAAGTCATCTCGGCGTTCAGATATTTCGCCGGACATTGTATTTTGATTGACCGAACGCTGGTTGTCCGGGTTATCATCTTCCCGATTTCCAAGCACCACTCGTAGTGCCATTTCGGTTTCGCCTCGCATCACAGTCAATGCGACCACGTCACCAGGGCGTTTGTTTTTCAGCGAAGCCGAAAGGTCAGTCGGCGTCTCGACTTTCTTATCGTCAACGGCCGTAATAACGTCTGCCGTTTTTAAACCATAACGCTCAGCTGCACTGCCGCGAATCACCGTGGTCACTTCGGCACCGGCTTCATTGGGTTGCATTTGAATACCAATAAATCCGCTAACTGGCGGAATCTGTCTACCCAATACACTCAACACACCGACCGATAACAATTCTCCATCAACGCCAGGCGAAAGCACCCAAAAACCTTCTTTCGCTTCCCGTTCCGACTGAGTCGACCATTGAATCGCAGACAGATTGGTTGCTTGCAAGCGTAATAGCGCAAGATCGGTTCCGGTATCAATTCCGTAGACGATCGCAGGTACGGTTCGACCATTGGGCAGCTTGCAACGGACTGCACCGGTTAGCATGCTGGCTTTGGTCATCGCGAAACCACTCGCATCGACAACCATGCCCAGTGCTGAGGGCATTTCATTGTCGTCCACATACACTTCGATCGTGCCAGAAGCCGCTGAATTAACCTGTTCCTTCAACAGGCCCTTCATTTGGTCGTTAAACTTGGCGAACTGCAAAAAGCGAGCGGTCCTGCTGCGGCGTTCCGTTTGAGTGGATCGCTCGTCATGCGTGCCGCCTTCGTCATCCGTCGAATCGTCATCCGTGGAATCATTACCCATCGAATCATCTTTGTCACCTTCGGCTTCGGGTGCGCTATCGTCAGCGCTTTTATCGTCCGAAGATTCCTTGTTATCCTGGTCTTTCTTCTGTTCAGATTCTTGATCGTCGTCTTTCTTTGGATCGCTTGATTCCGACTTATCCTCCGCCGAATCTTTTTGATCGTCAGGCTTACTGCCTTCCTGCTCCTGCTTGCTATCAAGTTCTTTTTGTTCTGGCTTATCTTGAACAACTGCGGCGTGGGCTTGAGCTACGCAATGCCCACCCAGACCCACAATTAGCAACAGACAAATTGCCCTCAAAGAGATTCGCCCTGATAGACTTTCGGACATTCGGCGATTCCTGTCACCCAAATTCATTTCGTTTCGCATTGACAGCTCTTCAGCAATATTAGTTTTGTGGTCCATTATTCAACTCCACAAGTAAATTTCAATCTTCAACTGATGGGGGAAAAGATCCACCCTGCAGCTATCCTTATCAAACGTCAATAAAACTTCTCAACGACCGAGGATTCACCCATTTTCACGAGTGCAACCGTACAAAAAATACACCAAAAAAAAATCTCAAGTGCCAGGCAACCTGCTCGACACAAAAAACCTTAACGCCTGCAAAGCAATCGTTCTTACAGCAAACTTTGGTGCAGTTAACTTACTCGGCAGCAACTTATTGGCCGCCCAACGTCAATTCCAACTTCTTTTCTTTATCACCGCGTTTAACGACAATTTTCAATTTATCAAAGACTCGCAGACCCTTGATCGAGTCTCGAATGTCACTGCGTTCCTTCATGGACTTGCCATTGATTTTTAGCAGTTGATCCTTGACTTCCATCCCCGCTTCTTTCGCAGGGCCGTCAACGGCTTTAATAATCAAATCTTGGGTCGTTTCGATATCTTCCAAGGAAAACCCAAAATACGGTTTGGGTTCCCTGGCCATCGAATCCCATTCCGATGTGAAAATGTCCACCGAAACGTGATAATTCTGTTGAATTCGCCGTGAAATCCGTGAATGAATTCCAATCACAAAACCATCAAGATCAAACAGCGGGCCACCCGAATCACCACCGACCAACGTGCAATCACTCTGGAGTGTGGTCTTGCCCGGTTTGGTAAGCATTCTGCCCACCCGCACGACGGAATCACGGTCGGGATCGAAACCGCCTGGATGTCCCAATGCCATTACCCACTGCCCTTCCAACAAGGGCGAACTTTCTCCGATATCCGCGTAAGGCCAAGGCCCTTTATCCAACAATCGGATCATTCCCGAATCGGCCTGTGAATCGGTCCCCAAGACCACTGCTGGATGTTTCGAACCATCTTCCATCACAACCGTCGCCCGTTTCCCGCGTTGGCCAACCACGTGGGCCGCCGTCAAGATATAACCGTCAGCACTTACGATCACACCACTGCCCTGGCCACCTTCCATTTGGATCCCAACGACCGATGGCCGCAGACGGCCGACTAATTGGCTGACGCGTTCTTGAATCGAACGAAGATCTTGCAGCGAGGGGGACACTTTTCCCAGAATAACCTGCTGCAGTTGGGAATCCGTTTCCGAGTCCAACTGGTTAGTCGTGGCCGATTCCTTCGCCATCGCCTCGGCGTTTTCCGCCACTTCCGAGTCCGCTTCGCTGGACTCACCTTCTTTGGACTCCCTGTCTATCACTTTCCCCTCGGAGTTTTCGGTATCCGGCATGGTTTCTGCCGGTTTCTCAGCAGCGGCTTCGTCCGCTGACTTTTCGGGACTTTCCACCGTTCCGGAATCAAGTGCTGGAGCGACCACGATCTTTGGCTGCGGAGGAGCGTCAAGCAGTGCTTGCGCTTGCAGTTGGGAACCACTGATCAATAGCGCAAACAATGCTAGACCGGCACTAAGACCCGTTAAACTAAAACAACGCCGAAAACTCATTCTTATCTATCCTCCGAAGTAGGGGGGAACGCTTCCCCAAGCCAACGTCCAGTGTTTTTTGTAGATTTCTTCTCTATTCTACCGTCAACCCATACTTTTCGCTGCCTGTTTTTTGCATTTGGCCGCAAAACTTGCCGGTATCCCCCTAATTACCAACTCCCACAGAGTAGATTCTGCGAACGTGACAATTGGAAATAAGCATCATTTCATCAAGCAAATCCAGGCAAAATTGGCCGAAAATCAGCCGCAACTGAACTGTAGTTCCGTTTTTACTCGTTTGGGTATAAACCGATTCCCCGCGGAAAAGTCGCGGTTAATCCACTGCCATTGACCGGAAAATCAGACATAATCTTCACTGCTTGACTCCTTCAGCGCCTTAAACATCCGTTCGGAAACCTCGCCATGACGATCGCTGCTCAACATATCCGAGCCGGATTGAAACACTTAAGAGCTGCCGATCCGGTCATGAAGGTCATCATCAAGTCCGTAGGCCCGTTCACGTTGAAACCCCGCTCTGATCGATTCTTGACCTTGGTCCAAGGCGTCGTATCCCAGCAAATCTCAACCAAAGCTGCCGACTCAATCTTCGCTGGCTTGGTAAATTTGCTGGCACCAGCCTCCTTAACCCCGGAATCTCTAGACAAACAGTCGCTTGAAACCCTGCGGTCGGCGGGTATTTCTCGTCAAAAAGCGACTTACCTCCTGGATTTATCCCAACGCTGCCTAGCAGGTGAGGTCACTCTAAGCAAAACAGGACGCTGGTCTGAAACTGAAGTTATCCAGCATTTGACACAGGTCAAAGGCATTGGCCCCTGGAGTGCGAAAATGTTCTTGATCTTTTCACTGGGAAGACTGGACATCTTGGCCGAAGAAGACCTGGGAATTCGAAATGCCATTAAATTGCACTACCAATTGGACGAGGTCCCAAACCACTCGACCGTCCTTGCGGTGGCCCAACCCTGGGCTCCCTATCGCACAATGGCCAGTTGGTATCTTTGGCAATCACTAAATCTCCCCAAGTAGCAATGGATACATTGGACATCGCGGGACAGCAACCAGCTACAAATAGCTCAAAGCTTGAACCGTAATTTGGTTCAAGAGTTAAGTCGGTTCCAAGCAATGTTCTGACGCTGGAGGTGGAAACCCTTCCAGTGCTCCCTAGATTGGCCGGCCCCCATACCAAGCAAAAGTTTTTGGCATTGATTACGGCTAATCAACAATCCGACAAACAAAGGATTGGACGACAACGTTTTAGGGAGAAGTCTAGTCAACCCAGTCCTTTGCCAGGACACGCGACTTTGTTGCTACCACTGCCTTGGGCCTTGCACCGCCGGACTTGCCCCGCCGGCCGCACTCAATTGACAACCATCACCAATCTGCTGCCGAAATTTCCGTTAGCCTAACTAATTATTGACTGCCGTTACAACATTCGAAATCCAACTGTTGTAAACTATGGGCAACGTCGCCATGACTGCCAGCATGGCACCAACCGCGATCCCGCCGATCGACCCCCTGCACTGTTCATGATGGGTGAAGCCCCAGTTCAAATTTCGTCATCCAAAACGAAATTACCGCAACACTTGATGCCTCATGGCATTGCCTTATTCGTGACTTGGAATGCAGGGACGAACGTGCCTGTAGAATCATCTAACACGGTTTAGTTATATGCAAACCAACCGTGCATCGATTGGCTCCCCTCAGAATTCTCTTGCAAAGAAGGTCCTCCCCATGCCGCGTCCATGGCCCACCCTGCAGCCCCTTGATCAAAACACCCAGCATCCTCACATTCGTCTACAAAGATGCCTGGCACGAACAATGTTCATTGCCCTCGTCGTTTTTGTTCAGTCAACTTGCGTAGCGCAAACCGAGACTCCGGGTCCAGCAGCCAAGGCGGCACCTGACGCAAACAAAGTCGTCCACCAATTTGAACAACAGACGTTGACTAGTATTTACTACAGTGAAGGCACGTCGGTTGGCGACATCAATGCCGATGGCGTCAAAGATATCGTCTATGGACCGTATTGGTTTGCGGGGCCAACATTCCACGCGGCCCAGGAAATCTATCCTGCGCGACCGCAGCCGATGCACGGGTACACCGATCATTTTTTCTCTTGGATTGAAGACTTCAACAATGACGGCTTCGGCGATGTATTGACCGTCGGTTTCCCTGGCACACCAGCGTATGTTTACGAAAACCCTGGCAAGTCGGGCAAGAAAAACTGGACTCAGCATCAAGTCGCGGATTGGGTTTCCAATGAGTCACCCGCGTTCATCGATCTAACAGGCGATAGTAAAAACGAATTGGTTTTTACCCGAGATGGCGTCTTCGGATACGCCACTCCACAACCGGGTACATTTGACGCCTGGACCTTTCACCCGATTTCAGATTCTTTGGCGACCAAAACCTTCGGACACGGACTCGGCGTGGGAGACGTCAATGGCGATCAACGCAATGATGTTTTGACCAAAGACGGTTGGTTCGAACAACCCAAAGATTTGTCGCTGGAGACGCGTTGGATATTTCACCCATTCAGTTTTGCCGGTCCTGGCGGTGCAGAAATGTACGCTTACGACGTCGATGGCGACGGTGATAACGACGTGATCACCAGCTTGCACGCCCATGAATACGGACTAGCGTGGTGGGAACAGGTTGCTCCCAAAGATGGTGAACCTAATTTCAAGCAACATATGATTATGGGCAGTTCGCCCTCGCAGAATCCCTACGGCGTGTTCTTTTCCGAGTTACACTCAGTTGCACTGGCCGACATTGATGGCGATGGCCTGAAGGACATCGTTACTGGAAAAACTTACTGGTCGCATCACCGTCAAAGCCACAACTGGGATGCCGGCGCTGTCGTCTATTGGTTCAAATTGACTCGTACGCCCGACGGTGTGCAGTACGTACCCCACTTGGCTGACGATTCGTCAGGTATCGGGCGCCAAATTGTTGTAACCGATGTCGACGGAAATGGCACACCGGACATTGTCACTGGCGGAATGCTCGGCTGCCACCTACTAAATCATACGGTTAAGCCAGCAACCGCTCAACAATATGTCGAGGCACAACCGAACGCGCGTCGCGAATTGACCGAAGACCTAACCGGTCTAGTCGCCGCAGAAACGATGACCGTTCCTGAAGGATTTTCGGTTCAGTTGGCGGCTGCCGAACCAGACGTGCACCAACCAGTAGCAATGGCGTTTGACCACCGCGGTCGCCTGTGGATCGCCGAAGCCTACACGTATCCAATTCGCGCGAAGGAAGGCGAAGGCCTCGACAAAATTGTCATCCTGGAAGACACGAACCACGACGGAACATTAGACAGCAGAAAAGTCTTCGCCGAAGGCCTGAATCTGGTTAGTGGATTAGAAGTGGGCATGGGTGGTGTGTGGGTTGGCGCGGCACCTTACCTGATGTTTATCCCCGACGCGGACGGTGATGATGTACCAGACGGTCAACCTGAAATTCTACTCGATGGATTTGGCTTCCAAGACACTCACGAAACATTGAACACGTTCAACTGGGGGCCTGACGGTTGGCTTTACGGTTGCCAAGGCGTTTTCACTCACGGGAGAATCGGAAAGCCAGGCACTCCCGATGCTCAACGGATTCCGGTCAATGCCGCAGTCTGGCGCTATCATCCAACGCAACATAAATTCGAAATTTTTGCTGCCGGTACCTCGAATCCGTGGGGAGTCGATTTCAATGACTACGGCCAGGCATTCGCAACCGCCTGCGTTATTCCTCATCTTTACCACATCATCCCCGGAGCTCGGTACCAACGCCAAGCTGGGCAGCACTTCAATCAACACACCTATGACGATATCAAAACCATCGCCGATCACTTGCACTATGCCGGCAATATCCAAGACCACGCTTGGTGGGGGAATGAACCGCCTATTCAAAATGACACTTCCGATGCCGGAGGTGGTCATGCCCATTGCGGTGCAATGGTTTACTTAGGTGACAACTGGCCCAAACGCTATCGCAATACCGTATTCATGCACAATATTCACGGCAACCGAGTCAACAGTGATCGCTTGGCTCGGAACGGCAGTGGCTACGTCGGCCGACATGGCGAAGATCTGTTGCTTTCCAATGATCGGTGGTTCCGGGGTATCAACCTTCGCTACGGTCCCGACGGGTCTGTCTACCTGATCGATTGGTACGATAAGAATGCTTGCCATCGGACGAATCCAGAGATTTGGGACCGAACCAATGGCCGAGTCTACAATATCAGTTACGGCCAAGTCGAGCGAAAGTCAGTTGACCTGTCGCAATTGGATGATGCACAGTTAGCAAAGTTAGCATGGCATCCCAACGATTGGCATGTGCGTATGTCAAGGAAGCTCTTGCAACAACGATCATTCGAAGGAAAAATGGAAAAGGAGGTAGTCGCAACGGAAGTTAAAAAGCTTCTGGCATCGGACGACGATACTCGAGTTCTACGCGGTATGTGGTTGGCTTACGTGACCGATCTTCTGACAGAGAATCAGTTGCTGGACTTAAGCCAACACGCTTCGGCTTACGTTCAAGCATGGAGCATTCAAATTGCGGCCGCGGACAATAGCGTCAGTCCCGAATTCCTCGCACAGATGGTTCAACTGTCTCAAGATGCCAAAGTCGACCCCATTGTTCGCCTTTACTTAGCATCTTCGTTGCAGCGATTGCCTACCGAGCAACGGTGGGATGTGTTGAACGGCTTGGCTTCCCATGAAGCAGATGCCAAAGACCACAATCTACCGTTGATGATATGGTATGCGGCCGAACCGCTGGTTGTCGTCGATCCGACCAAGGCAATCCAATTCGCCAATCAGTCGAAAATTCCATTGCTAAGGCAGTACGTCGTTCGCCGTGCCGCTTCAGAACCAAAATCCTTGAATCAATTATTGGCTTCGGCAGCAAGCCTGGACGCCAATGCCCAAGCCATGGTTTTGACTCAAGTCCAGAAATCGCTTGAAGGGCAAGTTAACGTCGCCATGCCAAACGCCTGGGCCAAAGCTTTCGAAGTTTTTTCGGCTGCGGACAACGACTCGGTTCGTCAAAGTGCCATGCGTCTAGCAGTAGTTTTCGGTGACCAACGAATCTTCCCGCAGCTTCGTGAAACCCTGGCTTCGCCCCAAGCTTCTTTGGAAGATCGAAAGCAGGCCTTGGAAATCTTACTTGCTGGTCGTGACCCGCAGGCAACTTCGGCCTTAATTGCTGCAATTTCGGCCCCTGAATTACAGTCGCCGGCCATTCGCGGGCTTGCCGCCTATGCATCGCCCAAGATTCCTGTAGCGTTGCTTAAAAACTATGCAAAGCTAACAGCCACAGCAAAAGCAGATGCCATCTCAACACTTGTTTCTCGTCCGACTTATGTTTCTCCGCTGTTAGATGCGATCGAAAAGGCCGAAATCCCAAGCTCGGACCTGCATGCGTATCACGTGCGCCAAATCCAAACTTTTGGTGATGACCAACTAACCGCACGCTTGGGAAAAGTATGGGGAATGATCGGTTCATCGTCGTCCGATCAACAGCAAGCTATCGCCAAGTTCAAAAAATCCCTTTCGCAAGAAGTACTGGCGTCGGCCGATCGAAGCCATGGACGTACTCTGTTTCAAAAGAATTGTGCCAGCTGCCATCAATTGTTCGGTGCCGGTGAAAAAGTCGGCCCAGACTTAACGGGTTCCAACCGGGCGAATTTGGATTACATCCTGGAGAATATTTTGGCTCCCAGCACTGTCGTTGGCAAAGATTACCAAATGACACTGTTGCAATTGGTCGACGGTCGAGTGGCCTCAGGGCTGATTGCAATGGAAACCGACAGCGCCGTTACCTTGCGCACGATCAACGACCTAGTTGTGATTGCAAAAGACGATGTCGAAGAACGAAAACTGTCCGAATTATCTTTGATGCCCGCGGGGTTGATTGATAATTTCTCAGGGGACGATGTACGAGACCTAATTGCTTATCTTGGTAGCCCAAGCCAGGTAGAAATGCGTGGAATCAAGCCACCTTTTGATTCCAAGACCGGAAAAGTGCCGGGCGCCTTGGAAGGAGAGTCACTCAAAGTTATCCAAAAGTCCAGCGGAAAAGTGGCCAGTCAAAACATGAAAGAATTCAGCGCCGACAAATGGAGTGGTGATGATCACTTGTGGTGGACAGGGGGAAAACCGGGTGACAAACTGTCCCTAGAAATTGAGGTTCAACAGCCAGGAGAATATGAAATCTTGGTCAATCTGACCAAGGCAGTCGACTACGGCATCGTGCAACTTTACTGGGATGAACAACTGCTAGGTGACCCTATCGATTGCTTCAGTGCAAACGCGGTGATCACAACTGGCATGATTTCCACTGAAAAAGTGGCTGCAACCAAAGGCAAACACTCGTTGAGGCTGCAAATCAAA
>Ga0105050_10003268_pt1 | contig 22606 bp, 20 predicted proteins | sample FRY01_FD_78088 | JGI IMG/M metagenome (GOLD analysis project Ga0105050, IMG submission 78088) | Freshwater microbial communities from Lake Fryxell liftoff mats and glacier meltwater in Antarctica - FRY-01 | ecosystem: Environmental > Aquatic > Freshwater > Ice > Glacier meltwater ...
ACCGCCGAGATGACGGCACAGCGGCGCCAAATCGAACCCACTACCCGCACTTGCCCCGAATGTCTCACCGATGGGCACGAGCCCAGAGCGGCGTTTTGTTGGCATTGCGGTTTTCGGCTGCCACCCTATCAACGCGAGTAGCCGTATGTTGATCGCGCTATGACATCATCAACAAGGCCGGTGGAAATCCGGCCGAGCGTGTGGTGCGGCCTGTCTTGTCGATGCAGAGAATATCGACCTGTTGATACCGCGCCGTCAATGCCAGTGATTTTTTTGCGCCCAAGACCATGCAGGCCGTTGCCAGGCCGTCTGCCAGTATGCCGGTCGGCGCCAGTACGGTCACACTGGCCAGCTCCGGTGGAGATTGGCCGGTGCGCGGATCAAAGATATGGTGCGGTGAAAAACTGTGCGATGCCGGTGCGCGAAAGCGGGTGGCGTAATCGCCGGAGGTCGCCATGCACCGGCCGTCCAGTGCAATGACCTCGGCGTACGCATCCGGGTCTGAATCCGGCGTGGAGGCGCGTTTGCGTGGATGGCGAATCCCTAACGCCCAGGGCGAGCCGTCTTCGCGCAGGCCGAGCGCGCCAAATTCGCCAGTATCAAGCAGCGCATCACGGATGCCATGTTGTCTCAAGGCTTGCATGGCCCTATCGACGGCATAGCCCTGTGCAATGCCGTTCAAGGTGATCGCCATGCCAGCGTCAGCCAGCGCCACTTGTTGATCCGACACCAAAAGTTTGCGCCAGTTGACCCGGCCCCGTACCGCAACAGCGTCACTGCCGCTGGCGTGGGCTTCCCACAAAGGCTGAACCGTCACATCAAATGCGCCGTCACTGGCACGGGCCAAGTGCCGGGCGGTGTGCAGCACGTGGACCAGACGCGCATCAGGCCCGTCGATTTTGCCCCGGCGATTTAACTGGCTGACCTGACTGTCAGGACGATACAAACTCATCAGCGCATCGATTTCTTTCAGCGCGGTCATGGCAGCGGTGAGCGCGACATGGGCGATGGCTAAGTCTTCGTGCCGCGCCTGCAGAGTGACCGTGGTGCCAAATACCAGATCGGCTACAACTGCACGTGGTGACGTGGCGGGATGGTCGGCGCTATCACGCAGCCAGCGGGCGCCGCCGCCAGCCATGGCCAGTCCGAGTGCGGCAAAGAGGAGCGTGCGGCGTTGCATCTGGGTCTCACGAAGCTTGAGCGTTAACAGGACGAATCGGGATGGTGATGCCGCGCCGGGCTTGCACTACACGCGGCGCGCACTGTGTGTCGCTGTGATAAATCACCACGCAGTCCATGCACTGGAAGCATTCGTCATAGTCGATTTGGCCGCTTGGTTTGATCGCCTGATAGTCGCAGGCATGGCGGCAGCTCTGGCAGGGCGCACCGCATTCAGCGCGACGCGGCAGCCATGTAAACAAGCGCAGCTTGCCCAGTACGGCTAAGCCCGCACCAAACGGGCAGAGGTAGCGGCAGAAAAATTTATATACAAACGCGCTGGCCATCACCAGCGCGGCGGCATACACCACGAAAGGCCAGGCACGCACAAACACCAGCGTGATACCGGTCTTGAATGGCTCAATTTCGACCAACATGTCGGTGAGCTGCGGTGCAAGCAGAGCGGAGAGGAGGATGCCGGCCAGGAGCACATACTTGATGCGTTTTAAGCGCGCGTCGGTTTTGGTTTGCAGGCTTAGCTGCGGGATGCGGGCGATGCGGGCAAGTCGCGCAACTAACTCCTGCAGCGCGCCGAAGGGGCAGAGCCAGCCGCAAAATGTGGCGCGGCCCCATATAAAAAACGTGACAGCAACAAAGGCCCACAGCGACACCGTCATCGGGTCATATAAAAAGACAGTGAGGCTGCGGCCGGCTTTTAATGATTGCAGCAGGCCTGTCAGGTTGACGATGGATAGCTGCCCTTGTGCGGTCCAGCCAAGGAAAAACAGGGTGAACAGCAAGAAGCCCACGCGAATGACGGTGAAGCGGCGCGCATTGGCCGTCAGCCAGTGCTGTTTAATCAATAGAGCCGTGAGCAGCAAGAGCGCAGCGCCCAGGATGCCAAGCTCGGTGGCGCGCTGCTGCCAGATGCTGACCCAGGTTTTATTGTCGCGAGCGGGCACATCGTAAAAACGCGCAGGTACCGTGAGCTGGAAAGGAAAGGCCTGGCGAATGATCTCTGGATAGATCATGCCTTTTTCACGTTTGACGTTGAGCGAAAAATCCAGCGGTTTGGCTACATCAAGTCCCGTCTGACTAAGCACGCGAAATACCTTGATATGGTCGGGCGAGACCGGGGCGCCGTCGGCCAGACGCAGTGCCATATCCAAGTCACGCATTTCGATCGGTAGTCCGTTTTGTTTCAGTAACAGCCGGTCTGGCGCTGTGCCCGGTATGAATTCGTCGGGGGTGAGGGTAAAGCGGCCGCCCCACATCACCAGAATGGCATGGTCCCCTTTTTCAAGACGCCATGCGAGCTTTTCCCAGCTGGCTGCGTCCAGCAGGTTTTTGCCGATGCTGGGCGCCGAGATGAGCGCCGTGTACATATCGATGAACACGGCATCGGGGGCGGCACTGCCTTCGGTGTCTAGCCCTTCGCCTGCCGTACCGGCATAGGCTTTTTCGACATCGCGATTGGTCAGCACCACGTGCGTGACAAGATTTTTGCCGAACAGATCGGTTGCGCTGTGTTGTTCAAAGAAATCAGGCTTGACGCGGGCAATCTGGTCCGGGTCGTGCGATCCGGAAAAGCCCAACTTCTTGCGCGCCACAGCCAGCGACGAAGTCAGCAAGGTCTGGTTGATGATGCTAACCGACGCGGTGGCTTTTGAGACGCCGTCAATGCGTACATTGTTGCCGTCTATCCTGGCGGTTTTTTGCGTGCCGGTTTTAATGGTGATGTTTTGTGTCAGCGATAAACCTTTGTACTGATCGACGAAACGAATGAGCGGCTCTGGCCCTAAGCCTTCCAGAAAGACAGGTTCGCGGTGGGATAACACCTGCAGATCCAGAAATTGCCCCTTGGGGTCGAGGGCGACGAGCAGATTGACGGGCGTACCAGCATAGCCGGGCAGGGTGACGAAATCAATCGACTCAAACAAATACGCCACCAGCTCAGTAGCGGTGGCGTTTTGCCTGAAGACGGGCCAGACAGGCAGCGCAGCATCCTTCTGGCCGATGATGTACGGGGAAGGGAATTTTTTGGCCAGTGTTTGTTGGGTCATCGTGCCAGCCTGTGCCGGCTTGCTCAGGCATCCCGACACACCGCTCAGCAAGAGCCAGACAACAAACAGTAGACGCATTAGAGTTTGGCCGATTTCACGCCATGCCTGCCAAAGATGGTGCGCATCTCGCCGGATTCAAATAGGTCATTGACGGCCGTTTGCAGCAACCGGGCCAGATCCGTATGGTCTTTTTTGACTGCCATGCCATTGACCCAGCCTTTGCGTGGCAGGCGCTCAAAGGGTGGTTCATCGCTGTCGAAACGGGCATCGCCCCGCAGGACCGATTCAATGTCGGCGGGTGTGGCCATGACGGCAACGATTAAGGTGCCTGTTTTGCGGATTTTTTCGAGATCGGCAAGCGCCGGTGCGTGGGCAAGGACGGTGGTCAATGCCAATACGAACGACGCGACGATGCTACGGGCGGTGAAACGATGCATTACTGTCCCCTGATGCAGCGCCAGAAGGCGCGTGTTTTTATTCCAAAGGTCAAGGCTGGCCGCGATAGCCCAGACGGTGCCATGACGCATGCGACCCTGGCGCACGACTGCAACATAGTACGCGTCGTTTTCTCTGATGCAGCTTGCATTTTTGGCATCGCTCAGTGTCGCACCGTCGCGCGCTGGCATACGCCGGTCAGGGACGATGCCGCCTGAGAGGGCTTCGATGCCGTGGCAGCACGCGAAGTCAGACTGGAACATCTGCCTGATGATGTTCTGGAAGATGTCGACCATGAGCAGGCAAAGCCGCAGCCCGTGCATTAGGCGTGTCGCGCAATACGGTTTATCGCTAGCTGCCGCCCTGATCCCGGCTGCGCCATTGCGCCACGGCTTCTTTCAAGGCTTGCGCAATTAAAGGGTCGCTCGGTGTGTGTGAGCCTTTCATCACCCAGCGCAGTTGCGCATGCGGCATGAAGCGGTGCAGCCGCAGCGCGTTCTCGGGCGGGCACACCAGATCATGACTGCCATGCACAATGATGGTGGGAACCCGGCGTAGTTGACGCGCCATGCGAAAAAGCTGACGCTCAGTGGTAAAACAGCCTTGCGACAGGTAATGCGCCTGCAGCCGGTATTTGCCCAACGTCCGGGCTGAGACGGGTTCATCGCTCGCCGGCGCCGTCATGGCGGTGCCCCCCATCACCCCCATGATGCTGTCCTCGTACCGGCTCCAGCGCCGCGCCGCATCATGAGCCGCCCCAGCGTCGCCCTGCAAAAGTAGCTGGCACAGCGTGGGCAGGACGTGTTGTTTTTGATGCGCGCTCCAGCCGGCAGTCAAAGCGTCCCACGCCACTGGCACCATCGCTTGCAAGCCCTGAAAAAACCAGTGCATCTCGCGTGCGCTGGCAAGAAAACTGCCACGCAATATCAGGCGATCAATGTGCGCACTATGCTGACCGGCATACAGCAGCGCAAGGGTGGCGCCCCATGACCCGCCCACGACGCTCCAGCGCGGTATGCCGAGTGCTTTGCGCACAGATTCGATATCGGCCACGAGTCGGTGACTGTCATTGTTGACCAGCTCACCCTGCGGCAGGGACTTGCCTGCGCCACGTTGATCAAACAACACCACGCGCTGAGCGCTGAGGTCAAACCACGCTAGCATCGACGGCTGACAACCGCTGCCAGGCCCGCCATGCAGTACCACGCAAGGCGCCCCATCGGGCTTGCCATACTGCGCCACATAGAGCGAGTGACCGCCATTCACTTGCAGATGCTGCTGATGGTAGGGCGTGGAGGACATGGGTTTTCAGTCGATTTAATTAAGCTAGAATGGAAGGATTCAATATATAAAAATTTAAACGCGCTGCTGGATTTTTTTGTCCTGCGCAGTGCGTAAAAAAAGCGCGGTGTAAGAGCGGCGCGACCGGAGATGATTATGCATGGTAGTTCACCCCGCAGCGTTAATGAGGCTGCACACAGGCAGTCCATGATAGCGGGCTTTTACCTCTTGTTTGCCGCGGCACCAGCGTTCGCAGCGCCGGTGCGTTGCGCCAATCGCGTAGCGGTGGCTACGCACCCGAATTAATCTCACCTCCTGAAAATCATGAAAATTCTTGTACTTGGCTCGGCTGCGGGCGGTGGTTTCCCGCAATGGAATTGCAATTGCGCCAATTGTGATGGTGTGCGTAAAGGTACGATCAAAGCCCGTGCCCGCACGCAGTCATCCATCGCGGTGTCCGGCAATGGCGTTGACTGGGTATTGATCAATGCGTCACCCGACATCTTGACGCAGTTGCGTGCCAACCCGGCCATGCAACCTGCGCGCGCCATCCGTGACTCTGGTATTGCTGCCGTGATGGTAATGGACGCGCAGATTGATCATGTGACCGGTTTGCTGATGCTGCGAGAGGGCCGCAAGAAATTGAATTTGTATTGCACCGATTCGGTGTGGGACGATCTCAACCATGGTCTGCCGCTGGTGCCGGTGTTGTCGCACTACTGTGGCGTTGAGCGGCATGCTATTACGGCGTCTGCCGATGGTGACGTGACAAGATTCGCGCCGATCGATGTGCCAGGTGTGGAAGGCGTGCGCTTTCATCCGCTGCCACTCAAAAGCAAAGCACCCCCGTATTCGCCGCACCGCGCCAACCCACAGCCGGGCGACAACAACGGTTTGCTGATTGAAAATCTTGAGACCGGCAAGACCTTGTTTTACGCGCCGGGTTTAGGCGAGTTCGAGCCGCATGTGCTGGCGACCATGCAGCGTGGCGATTGCGTGCTGGTCGATGGGACGGTGTGGACGGGCGATGAAATGATACGCATGGGCCTGTCGCAAAAGACGGCAGCCGACATGGGGCACCTGCAGTTATCCGGCCCCGGCGGCATGATAGAAGTGCTCGATGGCGTCGGTACGCGTCGCAAAGTACTTATTCATATCAACAATACCAATCCGATTTTGAACGAAGACACCGCCGAGCACGCGCAACTCGCGCAGCACGGTATTGAAGTCGCCTTTGATAGCATGGAGATCACCATATGAACACCACTACGCAGATTGTCGCGGACCAGCTGCCTTGGGACCGCACCGAATTTGAAGCCCAGTTGCGCGCTAAGGGCACCAACTATCACATCAATCACTCGTTCAACGTCAAGATGAACAATGGCGAGCTGACGCCCGAGCAGATTCGGGGCTGGGTCATCAATCGTTTTTATTATCAGGTGAAAATACCGGTCAAGGATGCGGCCATCATCGCGAATTGCCCGGACCGTGAGACGCGTCGCAAGTGGGTGCAGCGCATTCTTGATCATGACGGTTATGACGACAAGCCCGGCGGCATTGAAGCCTGGACCCGGCTGGGCGAAGCGGTCGGCATCTCGCGCGAAGAACTCTGGTCACTGGAAAAAGTGGAGCCGGGTGTGCGCTTTGCGGTAGATGCGTATGTCAATTTTGCGCGCAGCACACCCTGGCAAGAGGCCGTGTGCTCGTCGCTGACAGAAATGTTTGCGCCAAAAATCCACAAGGACAGGCTGGCTAATTGGCCCATCCATTACAAATGGGTCAATGAAGAGGGCCTGGCCTATTTCCGCAGCCGCATTACCTTAGCCGAGCGCGATGTCGAGCATGGTCTGGCGGTGACGCTGGACTATTTCACGACCCGCGCCCAGCAGGAGCGCGCGAAGCACATTTTGCAATTCAAGCTGGACGTGTTGTGGGCCATCTCGGACGCAATCGAAAAAGCGTACCCGTGAAAGAATGACGATGGATATCGCTGCTACCCCTAAACTGGCGCGCTTGTTTCGTATGCAATGGGAAGAAGCGCAAGGCGCTTATGTGCTGCTCTACCCGGAGGGCATGGTCAAGCTGAACCAGAGCGCCGGCGAGATTTTGAAGCGTTGTGATGGTGTGCGCGATGTCACAGCGATTGTTGCTGACATTGAGCAGTCCTTTGGTGCCGCGGGCCTGGAGCCCGAGGTCATGAGTTTTCTTGATATAGCTACTGAGCGAGGCTGGATTGTCTGATCTCACCGTACCTGCACCCCCTGCGCACATTCCGCCCCCTTTGTGGCTGCTGGCGGAAGTCACTTATAAGTGTCCGCTGCATTGTGTGTTTTGCTATAACCCGCTGAACTACGCGGAAAACCGTAAAGAGCTGAGCACCGAGCAGTGGAAAGATGTGCTGCGCCAGGCCCGCAAAATGGGTGCTGCCCAGCTCGGCTTTTCTGGTGGTGAGCCACTGGTGCGCGATGACCTTGAAGAGATGATCGGCGAGGCCCATCAGCTCGGTTTTTACACCAACCTGATTACCTCCGGTATCGGCCTGACCGAGACCCGCATTGCGCGCATGAAGGAGCTGGGGCTGGATCATATTCAGCTGTCTTTCCAGGACTCGACCAAGGAGATGAATGATTTCCTGTCGAGTACCAAGACCTTCGATCTGAAGTCGCGCGTTGCCAAGCTGATTAAGAAATATGATTACCCGATGGTGCTGAATGTTGTCCTGCACCGCTATAACCTCGACCATGTCGGCCGCATCATCGAGATGGCCGTCGAGATGGATGTGGAATATCTGGAGCTCGCCAATACGCAGTACTACGGCTGGGGCATGGTCAACCGGGATCAGCTGATGCCGACCCGTGAGCAGCTTGAACGTGCCGAAGCGGTGGTCAATGAATACCGCGCCAAACTGGGTAACAAGATACGCATTTTGTTTGTGGTGCCCGATTATTTCGAAGAGCGCCCTAAGGCTTGTATGAACGGCTGGGGTTCGGTTTTTCTAGCCGTGGCGGCTGACGGCTCGGCCTTGCCTTGTCATGCAGCTAAGAGTTTGCCGGGGCTGGAATTTCCCAATGTCGCTGACACGCCGCTGCATGAGATCTGGTACGAGAGCGATGCCTTTAACCGCTACCGTGGCAACGCATGGATGAAAGAGCCATGCCGCAGCTGTTCTGAAAAAGACAAAGATTTCGGCGGCTGCCGTTGTCAGGCCTATGCACTGACAGGCGACGCTGCCAATGCCGATCCGGTATGCAGCAAGTCCCCGCAGCACAATGATGTGAAGCAGATTGTCATGCAGGCGCAGTTAAAGCCCGTAACGGTGGAAGAAAAGCCGCTGCTGTTTCGCACGGATGCCAACTCCATGCGGTATGCTTCGATTCCTATAAAAGAAGAACGAGACAAGGTGACGTAAGATGAATGCCGTGGCACGCCGATTTTTTCCGTTTTCTCGGGTCTTTAACCAACGTGCCGCACTGCCTGACCGGAAATCTCCGGATCTGCTGTTTCTGCAATGGTTGTGCTTTAGTGGTCTGTTGTTGTTTGCGAGTTTTTTGCTCTGGCGGGCCAATGTATGGGGCGTGCTGGTCGAAGCAGACCCGACGGGCCTGACCCTGATGATCATTGCCGTGTTTGTGTGCGCGACCCTGTGGGTCGGGCTGCGTGCATGGACGCTGTCGCAGGAGCGAACGGCATTGAACGCATGGGTGCAGGTCAGGCCGCAGATTGGGCCAGCCACGCCGCCATTGGCGGGCACGGGTTGTGTCAATGATTACTTTACGGCGCTTCTCAGCAAGAGCCGTCGCGGCGATTATGACAACGCGCAGCTCACTGAAGTGCTGGCTGAGCGCCTGCACGGACCGAGTGAGTCGGCCTGGTGGGTCAATGGCATACAAATCAAGCTGGGCCTGTTGGGTAAGGTGATTGGCTTTTCTATTTTGGCCATTCAGATTTCCCAGATCGAAAACTTCGACCCTTCTCAATCCCAAAATCTGTTGAAATCTTTGACCGGTGGATTGGGGATTGCCTTGCTGACGACGGCAGTTGGCCTGGTAGCCAATATTTTGCTTGGTATGCAGCTCGTCAAGCTGGACCGCTGCACGGACGGGATTCTGGTCGATTCACTGGAATTTGCCGAGACGCGCTTAGCGATGCTTACGCGTTCTGAGTCAGTCGTGCAGGAGCAACCAGCGCAACAGGATGCAGCGTGAGCTTGCGAAAAAAGCGCAGGGAAGGGGAAGTCGACCCCTTCTACGACATGCTCTTCAACATCATGATTGCCTTTGTTTTTTGTTTCATCATCGCGTTGTTGGCGATGAACCCGAAAGCCAAAAAATCCGGCGACATTCCGGCCAAGGCCGAGTTCATCATTACCGTCTCGTGGGCGGATTTAAACCCGAACGATATCGACACGTATGTGCAAGACCCGAGCGGCAATATGGCGTGGTTTCGTCAGCGTGAAGCCGGCCTGATGCATCTGGACCGTGATGACCGTGGCTTAGCTGGCGACACCATCAAGGTCAACGGGCGGGACGTGATTAATCCGATTAATCAGGAAGTCGTCACGATTCGTGGTTTTGCAGCGGGTGAATATACCGTCAACGTCCAGTACTACGAAAACAAAAACAGCGAGCCGGTCGAGGCCAATATCGCCGTGGTCAAGGTGAACCCGGTCGCAGAGATTGTCTACTACGGCACCGTCGTCCTGGAGCGCAAGGGAGAAGAGCGCACCGCAATCCGCTTCACTGTCGACGCCGAAGGTGCCGTCAGCAACCTTAATACCCTACCTAAAACTCTCGCCCCGCAATCATGAATAATTTCTCGCTTTTTCTGACGCTGCTGTATGTGGTTGTTGCCGTCTTGCTCCTGGTGCTGTGCCTTGCCACAGGCTGGCGTCGCTGGATCAAGGTGCTGATGGTAGGAGTTGTCACCCTCACTTACTTTGTCGCGAATTACACGTTTGAAGACATGCAGGGCTGGCCAACGCCGCGCATGTTGCCGGAGAAATTTATCATTGTCTCGGCCGTGATCGAAGAGCCCAATAAAGAGCGCGGCGTCGATGGGGCCATATACCTGTGGGCGACCGGTCTGGAAGGCAACCGGCCAGGTGGTGCTCCCCGTTCCTACAAGCTGCCTTATGTGAAAGACACGCATACCCAACTCACCGAAGCGCAACGCAAGAGCCGCCAGGGTATACGCCAGATTGGGTCGGTCGAGCGGGCCGGCGGCGGCAGTGGCAGTTCATGGTTTAAGGTGAATGTCGACAATAAGCTCAAGCTCAAAGTCAGCGACGCACCTGCTGCGCGTCTGCCGGAGAAATGATCATGATGCGTCTCTCACTGCTTGCCGCAGCGCTGCTGGCTGCTGGCTGCCAGCAAGGCCCCAAAGGGGATTCGTATTTCCCGCTAACGGTCGGCTCCACCTGGACCTATGATGTGATGACCGACATTGATGGCACGGTCACGCATGACGTTCATGAACATAGCGTCACGCGCACGATTGACTACGAAGGTGGCGGCACCGTTATCGTGCGCCGCAATGAGGTGCCGGGTAGTGTCGGCATAGAGTACTGGCTCCGTATGGACCGCGTGGGGATTTCCCGTATTGCCCAGCGCTCCGATATTGACGAGCAGGCCAGGCTCGACCCAAATGCACGCACGGTGCTGAAATTGCCGCTGACGGCAGGGGCATCCTGGCTGGTGCCCTCACAGCCGTTTACCATCGGTCCGAAGGCAGATCTGGGGCAGCGTGCAATCAAGATGCCCAAGGTACTGATGAACAATACCGTCGAGGCCATGGATGAAGTCGTCACTGTCCCGGCCGGCACATTTAAGCAATGCGCCCGCATCGAGGGCGTGGGCAATTTGGCCTTGTATCTGGATGCGATCACCGGGTTTAAAGATATTCCGATTGTGAACCGTGAGTGGTATTGCAAAGGCGTGGGTCTGGTGAAGGTAGAAAGAGTCGAGTCGTTGGCATCGAGTTTCTTTTCAGGCGGTAAAGTCGTCATGGAGCTGACGGCGTATCAGCTACCCTGATTGGGCAGTCTGATACGCAATACCAGCCGCTGAGACGGCGCACCTTGTGCAGTCTCAGCGGTTTTTTTTATGGCGCTGGACCTGTCTCTGGCGATGGAGCATTCTGTCCTCGTGCATGGGCTGGCGCGACAGATTTTTATTGCGTTTCATGCAATGCCCGCCCGAGGAAACGGCTGGTCTGACAGAGAACCCCTCAGCCAGGCCGCGCTGTTTTGCTTAAGCCGCGCTGTGGATCGTAGCCGGCTGCTGCCACCAGATAAAACAGCAGTGTGGACACCAGCACCACCGCTAGCGACCGGCCCGCTATCTCGCCATACATCGCGTAGCGCAAGGCTTCGACGGCGTGGGTAAACGGATTGAAGGCGGCCAGCCAGTAGATCCAGTGTGCGCCGGCGTCCAGCATGCGCTGTATCGGATACAGCGCAGAGGACAGAAAGAACATCGGAAAAATCACGAAGTTCATCGTGCCGGCGAAATTTTCGACCTGTTTGATGTAGACCGACAACACCAGCCCAAAAGCTGACAGCATCAGAGCACTCAGTACCAGCACCGGCAAGCCCAGCAGCACCTGCAAAGGCGACAGCCCTATGCCCCACAGCACGACCAGGATCAAAAAGACGAGTGCCTGCAACACCGAGAGAAAAGCGCCGCCGGCCAGTTTGCATGCGAGCAGATAACTGCGCGGCAGGGGCGCCGTGAGCAGCAGCCGCATCACACCCATCTCGCGGTCATAGACCATCGCCAGTGAAGATTGCATGCCATTAAAAAGACACACCATGAGCGCCAGACCAGGCGCCATGTACAAACGATAGTCCAGCGCGGGGTCAAAAGGGATCACGCCGCCGAGGTCGGCCACCTGCCGAAAGCCAGCTGAAAATACCACCAGCCATAACAGTGGGCGCACCAGCGACGACGCCAGCCGGCCGGGCTGGCGCAAAAATTTGTGGACCTCGCGGCCAGCGATGGCGGCCAGGGCAAGGCGTGCATGCATTAGCTTCATGCTTTTTCTCCGGCAGTGCGCGTCAATTCCAGAAATGCCGCAGTCAGATTGGCGTGCTTGCCTGTTTTGAGGAGTTCCTGAGGGCTGCCGTCAAAGCGGACTTTACCCGCGACCATGACGACGATACGGTCGGCATTTTCCGCTTCGTCCACCAGATGGGTAGCCCACAGCACACCCATGCCGCGCTCGTGACACAGGGCTTTGACGTCGGCCAGTATGGATGCGCGGGAGGCCGGATCGATACCGACGGTAGCTTCATCCATGAGCAGCAGCTCGGGCGCGGAGAGCAGGGCGCGCGCCAGCTCCACTTTGCGTCGGGTTCCGCCAGAGAGCAGGCGACAGGCATCGTTGGTGCGATCGGTCAGGCCAAAGCGAGCGAGCCAGTGTGCAATGCGCACCTGCGCCTGCGGTCGCGGTATACCGTGCAAATCTGTCTGAAATTGCATGTTGGCCGCAACCGACAAATCCAGATCCAGCGCAGGCTGCTGAAAGACGATCGCCAGTTTTGCCAGCGCCAGAATGGGTGCCGTGCCGATGTCAATACCGGCAATGTTTGCGTAGCCGGCGTCTGCACTGAAGAGACCCGAGAGCATTTGGAATAGCGTGGATTTACCCGCGCCATTTGGGCCGAGTAGCGCGACGAATTCACCGGTACCGACCGAGAAGCGCACCCCATCGACGGCACGACGTGCACCGAATGATTTGGACAGATTGTTTATTTCAAGTGACGCTGGGAACAGCGATGCGAATGACAAGAAAGCTCCTCGTTGTAATTATTTTTGGATGAGAGATTGTAACTGCTCACGCGGATTTTCGTAGCCCCAGCGGGTGCGGCTCACAGACCGGGAAAAATACGCAGATGCTGGCCAAACCCCACCCTTTATGCTCCCGCTTAATCAGGCAGCACCACAGACTGCAAGCCTGCCCAGGGCTTTCGTACACGCCAGTCTGCCAGCCATTCGGCAGGCATGACTAAGGCTAAGGCGCCCATGTCGGCCACCAGATCATCTAGCGCCGCCCCTCTTAATGTGACGCCTTCAGTCAGGGCCGGAAAGCGGGTGTGGATTTCAGCCTCAACCAAAGGCGCGAGTAAGTTGGCATGATGTCGCCAGACGCTGCCGCCCACCAAAAGGCAGCGCAGGTCCAGGGTCGTGACGAGATTGTAAAGACCGCGCCCAAACCAGCGTGCTGCTTCTTCCACCACGCGCAGGGCGCCGGCATCACCGGACTGTGCAGCAGCAAAAATGTCCGCTAGCGGTTGTCCAAGCCGATTGCCCAGATTGCGTCCGGCCACCAGGCCTTCGAGGTCGCCGCGATTACCGCAGCCGCAGAGTGCCTCCGAGATTTCCGACAACAGCATGTGCCCGGCATGCCCGGCGTTGCCATGCTTGCCATGCAAGATGTGGCCATCAACGCACAGTCCAAAACCAATGCCGGTACTCCAGGTCACATAGGCCACATTTGCTTCGTTTTGCGCGGCGCCAAAACAGCGCTCAGCGATTAAGGCCGCCACGCAGTCGTTGCGAATTTCGACCTGCGCAAAGTGGGAGGCCAGGCCCTGTTCAAACGGGATGGATGTCCAGTCGTTGGGAAGATCGTCAGCATGCGCTAAACCGCCGCACAGATTAGGCGGCGCCAGCGCAAGCTGGCCTTCGTGTCGGATGAAAGGGCCGCAGGTACTGACACCAATGCGGTCAATCGCATGGGCATCCACGCCAACGTGCGCGCAGGCTTGCACCAATAGTTGCCTGCTTTGATCAACAATGGCGCGCGGCGAACCGGTCTTGACTGTCGCTTGCACGAAGCGTATCAGCGGGCCTGCACGGGACGCCACTGTGACGGAGAGTTTGGTACCGCCAATATCGACAGAGGCAAGGTGCTCGGGATGCATAGGAAGGGAGTCCATCATTTTTCAACAGAGGAGCCAAATCAACATCAATGCACTATAAGGCATGGGATTGGCATCGCTTGTTCCCACACGCGCGTGCTGGCTGTAGCAGGGTTTTTGTGCAGCAGGATTTTCCGGTCCGACCGGATCGGACTGTTTCCAACATTACTTTGAGCGAACATCAATGGCTGGCTCGATTGCGGCTTCATTTTAAAGCGATTGAATGCGGAAGTAGGGGACCATTCAGCTAAATCAATAGCAGCAAAGCAACCATTTAAAAGCAAGGGCATCAGAAGGTGCATGACGCCTCTTGCCTCTGCCGGACTTGTCCAGACTCACGCACCCGTTGCCCACCCAGTGTGATCCGTGCCATGCCGCCTTGCCGCGGGATCAGGCCCAGCCCTGGTGCAGCCGGCAAGTCATTGATGTCCCGGTTGCCATCTTTGACGTCACCGAACACCGGGCGCTGGGCGTGCACCTGAGGCAAGGCCAGATGCTGCCCTTTGCGCGCGCTGCCAAACCGCTGGGTGATGTGGTCGGCCTGGCCGTCGTCCCGGCGCAGGCCGGGACCCAGTGACTTTCGTTGTGCACCGGGAGATTTACGCTTAACTGACTGGCATGAGGCGGATGCGGGATTTTTTTATACGCTTAAAGGTTTAAATCGTATCCGCTTGGGTTTGGCGCCTTCTTCGCCCAGCCGTTTCTTTTTGTCCGCTTCATATTCCTGATAATTGCCATCAAAGAAAGTCACTTGTGAATTGCCTTCAAAAGCGAGAATGTGCGTGGCGATTCGGTCCAGGAACCAGCGGTCATGGGAAATGACCATCACGCTGCCGGCAAATTCGAGTAAGGCATCTTCCAGCGCGCGCAGGGTTTCTACATCGAGGTCGTTGGAGGGTTCGTCAAGCAGCAGCAGATTGCCACCCATGAGCAGAGTCTTGGCCAGGTGCAGACGCCCACGTTCACCGCCCGACAAATTACCGACAATTTTTTGCTGATCGCCCCCCTTGAAATTGAAGCGGCCGAGGTAAGCGCGGGAAGACATTTCAAAACGACCAACGGTGAGCATATCGGCGCCGCCAGAGACATCATCAAAGACCGTTTTTTTGTTATTGAGATCGTCGCGTGACTGGTCGACGAGCGAAATCTTGACGGTGGCGCCGACCACGATACTGCCGCTATCGGGCTGCTCTTTGCCTGCCAGCATGCGAAATAGCGTGGACTTGCCCGCCCCGTTGGGGCCGATGATGCCGACGATGGCGCCGGGTGGGATACGCAGCGACAGATTGTCAATCAACAGACGCTCGCCATAGCCTTTGCTGACGTTGGTAAATTCTATGACTTCATTGCCCAGTCGCTCTGCCACAGGAATGAAAATCTCCTGGGTTTCGTTGCGTTTCTGGTATTCGTGTTCGGACAATTCATTGAAGCGGGCGATACGGGCCTTGCTCTTGGCTTGCCGGCCCTTGGGATTTTGCCGCACCCATTCGAGTTCTTTTTGCAGGGCTTTCTGGCGCGCGGATTCGCTCGATTCTTCTTGCTTGAGCCGCGCCTGTTTTTGTTCCAGCCACGAGCTGTAATTGCCTTTCCACGGAATACCATGGCCCCGATCAAGCTCTAATATCCATTCCGCAGCGTTGTCGAGGAAGTAGCGATCATGGGTGATACCGACCACGGTGCCTGGGAAGCGGTGCAGGAATTGCTCAAGCCAATCCACCGATTCTGCATCAAGATGGTTAGTCGGCTCATCCAGCAGCAGCATGTCAGGCTTGGAGAGCAATAGCTGGCACAGTGCGACACGGCGCTTTTCGCCGCCTGATAGCACGCCGACTTTTGCGTCCCATGGCGGCAAGCGCAGCGCATCGGCCGCCATTTCGAGTTGCAGATCCAGGTTGCCGCCATCGCTGGCGGCAATGATGGCTTCAAGCCGGCCCTGCTCAGCCGCCAGCGCATCAAAGTCAGCGTCTGGCTCGGCATAGGCGGCGTACACCGCATCCAGCTTGGCGCGGGCCTCAAAGGCTTCGCCCAGTCCACTCTCTACCGCCTGGCGCACTGTCTGCTCAGCATCGAGTTGGGGCTCTTGCGGCAGATAACCAATTTTCAGGTTTGGCATCGGGATGGCTTCACCCTCAATCTCTTTATCGATGCCTGCCATGATTTTTAAGAGCGTGGATTTACCAGAACCATTTAAACCGAGCACGCCAATTTTGGCGCCGGGGAAAAATGACAGCGAAATATCTTTGAGAATCTGGCGTTTGGGCGGAACGATCTTGCCCACGCGGTTCATGGTGTAAACGTAATTGGCCATAGGGTTCAATACAAAGAGAGGTTTCGGGCGAGTCGCATCAAAGGCGACAAGATCAGGAAGGATACCCGATGGCGGTAAAAGCGCCATCCCCCCGTGCGTGCGTTCCCCGGTTGACTTTGCCCGATTTACCTGAAGTTGGGCCTGACCCACGCGCGCCATAAGCCCTCAGCAGAGTACAGCGCCAGCGCCAGCCAGATCAGGGCAAAGCCGATCAGCTTGTCGCCGCCAAAGGGCTCGTGATACAGCCAGATGCCCAGCAGAAGCTGGATCGTGGGGCCGATGTATTGCAGTATCCCGACCAGCGACAAAGGAAGGCGTCGCGCGCCGTAGGCGAACAGCAGCAACGGGACGGCAGTGATGGGGCCGGCGACCACCAGTAGCAGGCTGGTCGACACCCCGGCGGTGATAAATGCATGCGACGAGCCACTCCCTGGTAGTAGTAAAAATGTCGCTGCCAGCGGCACCATGATCAGGGTTTCCAGCGTCAGCCCTTCGAGCGCGCCAAGCGACGCGGTTTTACGCAGCAGGCCATACAGGCCGAAAGTGAAGGCAAGGGTGAGCGCGATCAACGGCAGTTGGCCTGCGATCTGGGTCAGCCAGCAGACGCCGGATGCGGCTAAGGCCACGGCCGTCCATTGGCCTGCCCGCAGCCGCTCACCCAGCATGACACCGAAGAGCACATTAAAGAGCGGCGCAATAAAGTAGCCAAGCGAGGCGTCAACAATGCGGTCTGCGTTGATGGCCCAGATGTAGACCACCCAGTTTGTGGCGAGCAGGGCGGCACTAGCCAGAAAAGCGCCGGCTATGCGCGGACGCTGGCGTAGCAGACCCAGCCAGCCCCATTGCCGGCGCAGTGCCAGTACGACCGATAAGAAAATCAAGGACCACACCACACGGTGCGACAAAATTTCCAGCGCGGGGACGGCTTTTAAGGCTTTCAGGTAGAGCGGGAACATGCCCCACACGAAGAATGCCGCGCCTGCACTGAGTACCCCTGTCAACATGGCATTACTCCAGGTTGAGCGGCAGTTGGGTGGCTTCTGCGCGGCTGTCGGCGGTGACCGTCTTTTTGGGACGTCGCCGGCCGGTGCGTGCCGGATTGCGGCTGCCGTGTTTGTTGAATACTTGCTGCGCCTCTTTGCGGATGGCAGGTTCGCCGCGCAGCGTCCAGAGCACGTCGCGGGCATGACGCGCAGCGACGAGGTGATCACATAGGGGTGCGGGGTAAGTACTGCCTATGTGGATACCCAGGTCGCGCTGCAGTGTTGTTGGCATGGTCCAGGGTTCAAAAATAAATTCAGTGGGAATCTTGCGAAGTGACGGCAGCCAGCGTTTGACAAAGATGCCTTGCGGGTCCTGGTCTTGCGCCTGCTTGACCGGATTGTATATGCGCAGCGTGTTGATGCCGGTCACACCCGATTGCATTTGTATCTGGGCGTAATGAATGCCGGGCTCGTAATCCAGAAATTCGCGGGCAAGATGCAAGGCCGGTTCGCGCCAGTGATTCCAGCACTGATAGCTTGAAAAACTGATCAGTAAGGCGCGCATGCGAAAGTTGATCCAGCCGGTCTCGGCCAGCATGGCCATGCTGGCGTCAATCAGGGGAAAACCCGTCTGACCATCACGCCAGCGCACAAAATAATCGGCATTAAAATGCGGCTCGCGCACGCCATCAAAGCCGCGATGCATATTGGTGGTTTCAATCGCTGGCTCAGATTCCAGCTTTTGAATGAAATGACAGTGCCAGTGCAGCCGGCTCTCGAATGCCTTGAGCCCTGCCAGTGCGCCGCCCGGCGACGCGGCTTCTGGCACGGCACGTAATCGCGCACGCCTCTTCCACACCTGCTGCACCACTTCGCGCACCGACAACACCCCAAAGCTCAGATAGGGCGACAGGCGGGAGCACGCCCGGTCAGCCGAGAGCGGGCTGGACATCGCCGCGCGGTAATGCGGTAGCTGCGTCGTAAAAAAATGCCTGAGCTGCAGGACGGCGCGTTTTCTGCCGCCGCGCTGGCGGTCAGGCTTGTCTGCCTGCGACAGACCAAGCTGCTGTGGCGTTAAGAGTCCGCAGGAGGCAAGGCTTGTGGTGGGGGCAGGCAGTCGGTCTGGCGCGGGCACCGTGGCTTGCTGCATGCGTTGCGCCCAAATCCGTGCCCAGTCGTCACGCGAGCCGAGCCGTCGCACAACGCCATTAGTGGGCGTCTCACGCCAGCGCACGCCATGCTGGTGACACCAGGCGGCCACGCGCAGGTCACGCGCATAGCTAATGGCGTTGCCGGTTTCTTCGTGAGAGTAAAGAGCGAAGATGCCGCAGGTGTCAAAAATGCGCTGGAGCACTGCTGTCATCTCGCCTTGTAAGGTCAAGAGCGCGCTGCCGCGTGCCTTTAATGCGGTATCCAGGTCGGCCAGGCATTCATTGGTGAAACCCAGATGCTGGGTGGCGTAATCGGGCGCGCTGATGATATCGGGCTCATAGACATAGAGCGGCAAGACGGCAGCGTGCAAGCTGGCGTGCTGAAGCGGTTGGTGATCAAACACCCGCAAGTCGCGTTTGAACCAGACGACGGCAATCATGCGCGGTGCCATCCACGGTGGCTGACGCCCTCACTGATTGGTGCCTTGCAGTTAGCCCAGAACGCCGAAAATGACCGGCAGGGTTTTTCCGGATGGGGGAATTGGCGCGGGGCGTCACGAAGGTGGGTGCATAAATCTGCCAGTGCCGTGCCATAGCCAGGGTTGAGCGTGACGGTTGATTCGACCGAGATTGCCCCTGCCAGCAGGTGTGCCAGTGCATGGACATCGCCTGTAAAAATCTGATCCGTTACCGCGCGCATGCGCTGCAGTACAAATGCCCAGCGTGCGGCCGACCAGGGAAATTGCCGGTGAAATGGCAGATGGATGATGCCCAGTCGCAGGCCATCGAAGGGTGCGTCGTCCAGCATCCATGGATGAATGAGCTTGATGCGTGCTGTCGCGGGTATCTGGACGGGGCCGAGCGGGTTTTCTGGTTGCGCTAGCAGAAGGGGCTCGCTGGCGCCTGACAGGGCAAGGTCAGCATCTGGTTCCAGCGTGGTTTGCGTGCGTGCAATCTCTTCCAGCGCGGCATAAGAGACATCAATCGGACTGGATGGGCCATGCCAGTCGGCGCTCGCATACCGCGCCACATTATCGGCATTAAATACATAGGGCTTGTTGCTGAAGGTGGCGGCGACCCATTGCCATGACAAATGATTGGACGCCAGGTCGCCATCCAGCAAATGGCCAAGTAGCCAGTCGGCACCAGTGCGCCAATGTACTTTACGCAGATGGACGACATAGCTGGCTAACCACATGCGGGCATGATTGTGCAGGTAGCCGGTTTGATACAGGGTCGTCACGGCACGATCAATGACGGCGATGCCGGTGCGTGCCTGTCGTATGTCGTCGGGCAAGTCTGCGCGGTAGCGGAGGCTGGGCAGGGGGGCGCGCATGTCTTGCAAAATGGCGTCCCCGCTGTGATGCCAGACATGATGAAAAAATTCACGCCAGCCAAATTCGAAGGCTAGCTTGTCTTCAAGGGTGAGTTGCTTTTCTTGCTGCAAGCGCGCGAAGACCTGCGGAATGGTCGTAAATCCGTGTGTGATGTAAGGCGACAGTCGCGTGACGCTGCCGTCAAGATGATTGCGGCTCCGTGCATACGCCTGCACATCGACGGCCGCAATGGCGGCGTCGAGCGCGGCGCTTGTGGGGGCGAAAGCGGCAGGCGAAGGCGGGTGATCGGACATCGCCGTATCTTACCGGCGTCGCCAGATGGCCGCAGTGCAAGTCCGCTGTCTTGGCCGCGCCGACCCGCCTGACGAGTGTCATCGCAGCGCATTGACCCAATCAAGTAAGAGGTTGCGCTGACCTTTGTGCGGCCATAAATCTGCGATGCCCCGTAGCTGATGTTTTAGCGGCTCAATATCGAATGCGCCCGGCAACAGGGCAATGTAGTGGGTGAGGTCGCGCAGGGTCAGGGTCGTCAGGTGTATGGATTTCAACAGGTGGTGTTGCTCATGATCGAATTCCCAGGTCTGATCGGGAATGAAGTCCTGGTTTTGTTCAAACGACTGCTTGTCGAGTTCTGCCAGGGGATGAGAAGGCATGGTCGCTGTGCTGTGCACGTCGATTATGTCAAAGGCCGTATCCCAGCCGATGGTAGTGGTGTCTGTATCGTCGGTGTCGGCGCTATCTGGCTCGGACAGGCTGTCGATAAGGCCGGGGAAGCCGGGCACGCTTGACCCGGACAAGATTTTACGAATCACCCACAGCTCGGATTCCAGCGCCTGCATGCTCAGGCGAATCGCGTCCATCCCAGTTTGGTCGCCCGCTGCAATGGCGTCGCGGTTTAGCTGCATCAACAGGCTGCACACCAGCATGCACACCGCCTGGTGGGGATAAGTCTGGGTGAAAGGATGATCTGACCATCGCCGGTGTTCCTGCAGACTCAGGATGTCGGATGAAACGGCAGTCAAAAGTACAGCGCGTGCGCTTTCGTCCAGCCCCTGCGCGGCTTGGCTGAATGTTTCAAAACAGTGGGGCATGGCCAGGCTTTGAAAGCACGCTGCGCTGGCCTGATCAAGTTGGGTATTACCCGACCCGCCAGTGCTAAAGACGAGGTAATTGCGCATGCCCAAAGCAAGTAAGGTACGGAGAAATTGTGGTGTCGAAGGGAGGGACTCACCAACGCATTGGATGATGGTTTTGGCGGCGCTGGTAAGCGGGAAGGTCGAGTGGCCAGACGGCTTGAACGCCGTGCCAGCATCCACGTTCGCATCAAGCTGGACCAGGTCTGCGGCGCTGCAGCGCAATGACCAGTGAAGCAGGGCATCCAGCCAGCATAAACTAAGCGTTGCCGGATCGCGATGGAGGGCGGGTTGCCGCATGCGTTGAACGAGGGCAGGTGTGACGAGAAAACGGGGTTTGGCTAGCCCTGCATCGTCATGCTCAATGGGCAGATCGCCCCTGTCCCGCAACACAACGCCGGGCAGCCTGATCCATTGGGTATAGGTAAGCAATGCGCCCGCTAATTCCGCGGCACTGATGGCATCCAGCATATTCCTGGCAAGCGCGGCCCAGCTCACGCCTTGCGCATGATTACCGGGTGTTTTGTCGATCTGGCAGATCGTATTGAGCTTAATGAGTGTCCTGGCTTCCGGAGAAAATAATGCTTCCGACAGGGGAGAGCGTTGTACCGCGTTTTGCAAGCTTGCCGGAACCTGGCCGGCCGCGATCAAGAGCCGTTCAACCAGACGGATTTCACGTACCGTATTGGGCATGCGGTAGTGCTGCTTGCAGCTGAGATGCCAGGCCAGCCGGTCTGTTTCATTGCCCAACAAATGCGTGATGTAGTTCGTGATGTCATCTGGCAGGTCATAGATCTGTGCACCTGCCTGTTCGGGTGCGCTGCCGGGCTGTGCCGGCGGTCTTACAGTAGCCCCGGCTCGGCCGACTAAAGCCAGGTTGCATCCCGGCAGAAGCGGTGCGGCATGGTGCTCGTCTCCTGTGGCTAATGCGGGTAGGCGGGCAGGGACAGTTTGGCTGGACAAAATCGGTGGCCGCCCATGTCGGCTGGTGGCGGCCACGATTTGCTGCGTCGCATTGATTAAAAGGCGTTGTTCGGGCGAGGGTGATCGGTCAGTTCGGGTTCTTTTCATGGCGCACAAGGAAGGATTGAATGCCCTTGTGTCACGTGTCAGGCCGTTCAGTTCCCGTGCAGCCTGTCGGCACGCTACTTACATATTGCGCCGGTACTGCCCGCCGACTTCAAACAATGCATCGGTGATCTGCCCCAGCGAGCAGACTCGCACCGCCTCCATTAGGTGCGCAAAGACATTGTCGTCATGAGTAGCGGCGCGCTGCAGCGCCGCCAGCGCCGTGGCGGCTTGCAGCTTGTGCTGCACCTGAAATTCGGCCAGCCTGCGCAGTTGTGATTGTTTTTCTTCATCCGTTGAGCGCGCCAGTTCAAGCTGTTGTGGCACGGTTGCGCCATTGGGATTACGGAAAGTATTGACGCCAATGATGGGCAGGGTACCGTCATGCTTCTGGTGTTCGTAGAGCATGGATTCTTCCTGGATTTTGCCGCGCTGGTAGCCAGTCTCCATGGCGCCCAGCACGCCACCACGCTCAGCAATGCGCTCGAATTCCTGCAGGACCGCTTCTTCGACCAGGTCCGTTAATTCGTCAAGGATGAAGCTGCCCTGGTTCGGATTTTCGTTTTTTGCCAGGCCCCATTCGCGATTAATGATCAATTGGATCGCCAACGCTCTGCGCACGGATTCGTCGGTTGGGGTGGTGATCGCTTCGTCATACGCGTTCGTGTGCAGCGAATTGCAATTGTCATAGATGGCAATTAAGGCTTGCAGGGTTGTGCGGATATCATTGAAATCGACTTCCTGCGCATGCAGCGAACGCCCCGAGGTC